>Ga0194121_10000251_pt1 | contig 95260 bp, 79 predicted proteins | sample TA2MahCa50mmetaG_FD_148609 | JGI IMG/M metagenome (GOLD analysis project Ga0194121, IMG submission 148609) | Freshwater microbial communities from Lake Tanganyika, Tanzania - TA2015020 Mahale Deep Cast 50m | ecosystem: Environmental > Aquatic > Freshwater > Lake | place: Tanzania: Lake... | reverse complement strand
GTTGAGCCGGACCCCGCACGCAACCAGCGATCGCGTATGGCGTTCCGCTGCTCGGGCGTGAAGAACACACCACTTGAGGGAAGAGCAAGCATGCGGTCCACGTAGTCGCTCTGGCCCGTCATGGCGGCCTTCATGCGCTCGTAGACCCCCGGTGCAGACTGGGTGTTGTTGGCATTCTCGCGTTCGACCGTGATCCCCGACACCCCGAGCCACTCGTTGAGCACCCGAGCCCTTTCGGCATCCGAAACATCGGCGCGGAGCACGAGGCAATCAAAGCGCTCGTTGGTGTAGCGCTGCCAACCCTTGGCCGCATCGAAGCCACGTGCCGCGACATCGATGCCGGTCGTCGCCTTGAATTCGTGCTCCCACCAGAGGCTGGGCGACTCGTGCGGGAACGTGCTCAGGAAGTGCTCCATCAACCACGCCGTGGAGCGCCATGGTGCACTGCGCCAGAAGGTGCGCATCCAATACGCCCGGCCGAAGTAGGTGTAGTTCGAAAGGTTGAACCCGATCGGCTCACGGACGAGCGACACCATGCGGATTGGCGCGGTGGCGCGCAGGACATGCTCGCGCACCGGCCACTGCGCGATCGATCGGTGCTTGAGCAGACCCGATGGAGCGGTCGGCCGTGTCAGCGGCCCGAGCCAGAAGTGCACCGGCTGGAGGAAATGGGCCTTGGTGGCCTCGATACCTGGGTGCCGCTCCAGCGCACGCTCGACGGAGGTGGACGCCGTCTTCGTGCACGAGTAGACGATCACCGGATCAGATCGGCGGACCCGCTCAGCCAGACCTCTGCGAAAACGACCTTCGCTGCGGGGAAAACGCAGCGCATCCTGGACGTGCTTGAAGGGTGTGTTGAGGACTTCGAGCCAGTCGCGAAGATGTGCGCGAAGCCGACTCCCCACCGAAGCCTCAGCGAAGCACAGTCCATCATCATGACTGGTCATGCTGCATCAAAGTCTACTCGGGCAGTCCAGTCGTCAGACAGACGCCTCGGCGTCTTTAGACTACATGCATGAGTCCGCCTACAGAGCGACCGGTCATGCAGGCTCAAGACGTCTTCGGAGTCGTCGTGGAACGCGCCCATCTCGGCGGCCTCGTCGTGATGGCGTTCGGCGCAACATCATCCAACGCCATCGAGAGCATCGGCTTCGCGATTGCCTTGGTGGCCTGCGTGCTGCGAGCTCCGAAGTTGCTCCCCGACCTCAAGGTCTTGGCGAAGCAGCCTGTCGTGTGGACATTCACCGCCCTGCTTGCGCTGATCTGGATCGGTCACCTCTGGGGTGATGTCGGTCCCAAGGGATGGTTCAGGGAGTTTGAGAGGATGATGCTGCTTCCTTGGCTGCTGTGGCCCGCGCGGAGCCATGCTCGCATGCTCATCCTCTCGCTTCTCAGTGGGGCAGTCATCTCCGTGGTGATCCTGACGATCGGCAACGCGACCGCCGAAGGGTTCATGATCGGTCGTGTCACGACATACGGGAAGGATAAGGGAATGCTGGGCGCAGCCTATGCCGCTGCCTTTGTGGCGGCGGCTACCGCTCCAGAGCGAACGGTGCCTCTTGGCCTTTGGATCCGGGTCGTGGTCATGGCTGTTCTGGCGTGGGGGGTGTACCTGATGGGACAGCGGACGCCGCAAGTCGTTGCCGTGATCGCTGCCATCTTCGTGATCGCCGTAAGCCCCATCCGACCGGAGTGGCGGCGCTGGTCGGCCGCAGCGATCATCCTGACCATGCTGGCTGTTGTGTTCATCGCACGACCTCCAGCGAGACTCTCGACCAGCGTTGCGCTGGCCCTATCCGATGAAACTCAATCGTTGAACGATGTTGAGTTAGTACAGATGACGAGTTCTCGGTTCCAGCTTGCTGCTGCTGCACTCCAGATATGGCGCGACCATCCTTGGTTCGGATCGGGTTCGGGGTCCTTCAAGGAAGAACTGACCCGCATCGTCACGAACAGCCCCGAATCCATTCGCCTGCCGAAGGAACGCGTGAAACGCTTCACGCAGTTGACCACGGCCCACAACGGATTCCTCGACGAACTCGCGTGTCGGGGAGTGCTAGGGCTCAGCCTGCTCGTGGCCTGTCTGGCCATGATCGCTCGCGCGGCATGGCGGCCACCGGGAAACCTCGTCCTGGCGGCAAGCCTGCTTGCCTGGTGCCTGTTCTCCTTTGCGAACGCCACCACGCAGCGGGGGACATTCCAGATCATGCTGGCCGCCATGGTCACCTGTGCCGCGGCAATCCGCGTGGGCCCTGATGGCAAGGCACCTAGCAACTCCCTGATTTCCCTGCAAGATTCTTGACTCGCCCCGGCGGCCGGGTCACAATGTTCCTGCACCGGTCGCGCGCGGCCGGCCATCTCTTCACTTCATGCATCCATGTGTTCCGGATGCCCCACAACCTGACTTGGAGCCAGTTCCATGACCAAGATCACCCACTGCGGGCTCCGCCGTGCCATGACCATCGCTGATGTTGCCGTGGGCGTAGCCAGTGCAACGCTGCTTGTGGCGGTGCTCGGCGCTGCGGCGGCCAGCATGCGCTCGGGCAGCGGCACGGCGGTGTCGCTCTCGAACCTGATGCAGCTTGGCACGGCGCACGCGCTTTACGCCGGCGACAACAATGGCCTGCAATGGTGCAACCACCGCAGCGAGTTCGGCTTGACCAACGGGAACTGCAGCCAGTACCTGCAGCTGGAGTGCCCGCCGCAGGTGATCTTGGGGCAGGACCTGAGCGGTGGCCTGTGGGGGTATTGGCTCGGCGGCGGTATCTGCCCACCCAACTATCCTGGCAACTGCGGCAACTGGGCGATCTACCAACCCATGGACTTCGGTGGCACCACGGGCTACTTCGGCTCGTGGCGACTGCTCTCGGTGCGCTCGTTCCACCAGTACCTGAATGGTCGCCTGTATGACCCGGTGTACTTCGCGCCCAACGACCGCAACCTGTACCGGCAGGTGCGTGGCTACTTTGACTACCCGGGTGAGTTCACCTTCGTGACCGGCCTGCCGCAATGGAGCAGTTACGCCATGGCGGCATCGGCAATGTGGGATCCGGGTGTCTTCCGACCGGCATCAGAAGGCGGTTTCCGCAACCCCAGCTCGTACGCCAATGCCTGGCAGCGTCAATCGCTCTTCGGCGCGGCGTATCCCGAACTCAAGTCGCTCACCTTTGAGCACAACTGGTGCCAAGGTGGAGGAGGCCCGGCCACCAGTTTCGGAACCACAACCAACCGTCTGTACAACGCAAGCGCCGCATCGACCCCGGCCACCCTCTTCTACGACGGTCATGTCTGGCTGCTGCCCAACGCCAATGCGATCGCGGACGACGCCTCACTCATCCAGCGGGGGCTCGATGGACTCTGGAGCCGCGACACGCCGCTCGGTAGCTTCGGCTACTACGGTCAACTGTCAATCGACGGTTCGAACACCTCGCACTCCGTGCTCACGACGAAGGGAATCCTTGGCCGTGACCTGCTCTCGGTCAAGTGAGTGAACCACCATGCGACATCACACACCGACCAACCTCACTGTCGGATCAAGCGAACGCCACGGTCACGCATCGATCGTTGCTTGCCGAGGTGGCACCATGGCTCGCAACACCGCGCGTGCCACCCCATGGCTGACCGCACTCGTCGCGTGTGGCATCGTCAGCGCCGCTGACACCACCTGGACCGGGACCACAAGTGGTTCGTGGAGCGACCCGGCGCGATGGTCTGCCGGCGTACCGAACGCGACCTCGACGGCGATCTTCTCGAACCTCGGTGCCCCCACGGTCGGGATGCCCCTGTCAGGCAGCAGTGCACTTCGGCTCATCGTCCGCAACGGCACCATCAACTTCGGCTCGGGTGGCCCGCTCGAGCTGGGTTGGTCGAGCTCGTTCTCGCCTGCTCTGGTCATCGGTGACACCCCGGGATACATCGGCAAGTTGACACTGAGCGGCATCTCGATCCATGCGAGTTCATTCGACCTGGCCACGGTCAGCAACGCGCAGGGCGAGGCGCGCCTGAACGGGTTCTCGACGTTCACGATCGATGGTGCGCTGCGGATCGGCGTCGCTGGCACCGGCAGCCTGCAGCACACGGGCTCGGCCACGCTCACCGCGGGGAACCTTGAGCTGGGCACGCTCGGCACCGGCGTCGGCTCGCTGACGGGGTTGATCTCATCAAGCTCCTCCTTCCCCCCTGCAGGTCCAGTGTCGATCGACGGAACCTTCACGATCGGCAAGTTCGGCAGCGGCCTGGCGCGAACGGGCACGACGACCCTCTGCGGCATGCTTGTGCTGGGCCAGAACCCGACGGCCAGCGGCACGCTCTACGCGGTCAATCTCGATGTCCTCGGTCAGGCCGTGATTGGCATGCAGGGCCAGGGTGCGCTCACCCTCACCGGCATCATGTCGACCAGTGGCCCAGTGACGGTGGCCGAGCGTGGCCCTGATGTCGGCAGCCCAACGCTGCCCCTGTCGAGCGGAACCCTGGATGTGACGGGAGGCTCTGTGCGCGCTGGTGGCCTCATCACGCTTGGTCGGGATGGCCTTGGCACCACCATCGTGCGCAACGGTGGATCGATCGAATCCACCACCTCGATCACCCGCTACAACGCCGACGACGTGATCACCGTGGAACTCAATGCGGTGCCGAGCGAGTCATTTGCCTTCAGTGCACCGGCGATGACGATCACTCCCGCTTCGACGATGGTCGCCCTGCAGGTCATGGGCACGCCGTCGCCCGATGCTGTGTGGCGCATCGCGCGATCGTGGGGCGGCACTCTGCCGGCCTGCACCATCGCGGGCTCACCCGGCACTGGCCGAGAGTTCCACCTGGTGACCTGCGGCGGCGATCTGCTCCTGGCCACTGCACCGATCGGTGCCGGCCCACCGGCGATCTGTGGCGATGCTCCTGTGGCCATGTTCGTCCCCGACCAGATCAGCATCGCGACGCGTGGCTTCTCCAACGGCGGCATCGCGGTGGGCGATGGTTTCTATGCCGTCGGCTGCCCCGGCACCAACGGCGGCGTCGATGTGTACCGCTCAGTCAACGGTGTCTGGTACCTCGAGACCACGCTTGTTTCGCCTGATGGCCGCCAAGTCGGCCTGGCCGTCGCCGCCGATGGCCAGCGCATCGCCACACGCACGGTGGACGGCGAGGATGTCGTCACCTTCGTGCGATCGGGCGGCATCTGGAACGCCGAGCAGGTCATCGACCTCGTGCCGGCGTTGGGCACACAGTCACGCCGCAGCACGCTCGCGCTCCGCGGCGACACGCTGGCGATCGGCGAACCCAATGCTGCGGGCGGTTCGACCGGTACGGTGTTCAACGCCGGCCGGGTGAATGTGCTGCGACTGGTCAACGGCACCTGGACGAGCGAAGCCACACTCGTGCAGAACCCTGCGGTCAGCAACGGCCGGATCGGCCGCATCGTGCAGCTCTCGGGCGATCGGCTTGCGATCGGCAGCAACTCGGCATGGGTCACGATCTTCGAGCGCGCTGGTTCGGTGTGGACCGAGACCACCGTGCTGCCGGCTCCCACCACCATGCTGGACTTCGCGATGGACGCCGATGTCCTGGCGTTCCCGGGCTCATCGCTCGCCGCGTGGAGCCCGACTGCCGACGGCATCTGGCGCGAGGCCCTGACCGGTCCATCCACCGCCAGCTGGATCGCCGCGGGATCCGACATGATCGCACTGCCAAGTTCGCAGCGCCTGCAGACCTTCGTGAGCGATGGCAGCGCTTGGCGCATGGGGCCATCGCCCACACTCTCGCGCGCACCCACTGGGGTGGCGATCGCTGGCGCACTCACCGTCGTCGCGCACAGCGACGGCGCCTCGATCATGGGAAGCGCACCTGTCCCCACCTGCCCCGCTGATTTGACCGGCGATGGCCAGGTCAATGGCGCAGATCTGGGTCTGTTGATCGGTGCCTGGGAGCTCACGCCGCTGGGTGACCTCAACGGCGACGGCATCACGGACGGTGCTGACCTCGGCCTGATGCTCACGGCCTTCGGTTCGTGCGAGCCGTGAGTCAGACGCGTGCCGGAAGAACAACGGGCCCCGGAATCCGGGGCCCGCGTGGAGTGGCTTGGTCATCGGCCGAGCGCCCGACGATGATCACTTGAAGGCTTCGAAGTCCTTGCCGAGCAGCGCAGCGCCGAACTTGAGCTTCATGATCTCGTCGGTGCCTTCATAGATGCGGCACACGCGCACATCCTGCAGGTGGCGGAACGGGCGGTAGAGCTCGCTCCAGCCGCGACCGCCGAAGATCTGCACGGCGCGGTCGGCGGCTTCCCAGGCGGCGTTGCTCGCCCAGTACTTGGCCTGCGCCACGAGGAGGTCGGCCTTCGCGAGGAGTTCCTTGTTGCCGGGGTTCTCGTCGCTGACCTGCTTGGCGATCGCAGCGCGTTCGACCACGGCATCCGAGGTCGCACGCATGATCTCGATGCGGGCCAGGTGGTCCTGCACAAGCTGGTGCTTGCCGATCTCCTTGCCGTGCTGGTGACGCTCCTTGCAGTAGCGCACGCATTCATCGAGCAGGTCCTCGATCGTTCCCAGGCAGCCCGCGGCCACGCTCAGGCGGCCCGAGACGAGCGTGTGCATGGCGATGCGGAAGCCCTCGCCCTCCTTGCCGAGCATGTTGCGGCCGTCGACCGGGTGGTCGTTCATCTGGAACATGGCGGTGTCGCTGGTGTACATGCCGGGCTTCGAGTGCAGCTGCTCCTTCTCGAAGGTGTCGCCGGCCGTGTCGACGATGATCGCGCTCATGCGGCGGTCGGCACCCGTCGCGCCCTCGGGGAACGCGAAGACGATGACCGCGTCGGCGACCGAGCCGTTCGAGATCAGGTACTTGACCCCGTTCATGATGATCTTGTCGCCCTCACGGCGGTAGGTGCAGGTGCCTTCCAGCGGGTTCGATCCGGCCTCAGGCTCGGTGAGGCCGAACGCCAGCGTGCACTCGCCGCGGCAGGACTTGGGCAGGTAGCGCTGCTTCTGCTCGTCGGTGCCGTACTTCAGGATCGGGAACTGGCCGATCGAGCAGTGGCCGCTGAAGAAGGTCCGGACGCCGGTGCCTTCCTTGTTGATGCGCACGAGCGCGCGTGTGTAGGTCAGGCTGTCGGCGCCGCGGCCGCCGTACTGCTTGGGCATGCTCATGCCGAGCAGGTTGTGCTTCTTCGCGAGGTCGCCAATGGCAGGATTGAAGCGGCGCTCGAGGTACGCGATCTCCTCGATCGGCCGGATCTCCTGGCAGTAGGCCTCGACATCCGCCTCGAGCTTCGCCTTCTCTGCGGCGGTGAAGGTGGCGGTCGATGCAGCGGCGTCGGGCATGATGGCTGGGTTCACGAGCTGGTCTCCTTGGAGGACAAACAAGTGTAGGCCAGCACCGCGCACGCGCCGACCGGGAAAACGCTGCGACAGGTCAGGAACTGTCGATCAGCGTCCGGACATGCCGCGCTGGCCGGGTGCGGTGGCACCGGTCCTCCGGGGAGGCGAGGTGACCGATTCCGCGGCCAACACCGACTCAGGGTGCCGTGACGGGTGCGGCGTCGCCTGTGGGAGTTGGTTCCGACGACATCGCAGGAAGCGTGACGGTGAGTTCGGCCGAGTAGATGCCCTTGGGATCGCCGCGCTCGGCGAGCGTGACCTCCATGACCTTGCGACTGCGCGTGACGGGGCCGTCGTGGAGGACAGCCGTGGGCGTGCGCACGATGACCGGTTGGTCGAGATCGACCATGCCGTCATCGAGCCGGATCGTGAGTTCATCAAGGTCGCGCCAGGACTCGATCGTGATCGCATTGCCAGCGCGGCTCGCGACCACCCGGCTGCCGGCCTTGGGTGCCTTGACCTTCAGCCAGTAGAACCGGTCATGCGTGACATCGTCCTGCAGCCAGACGATCTTCGTCGGGCGCTCCACACGCGTGTGCTTGGCCATCCAGACGATGCCCTCGGCATCGGCACGGTCCATCCAATGGCCCTTGCCCTCATGCACCTTGACGAAGTGCGGATAGCCGCCCGGATCCTTCGCAGCAAGGTCATCGAGGCGCGTGGACCACTCGCGGGCGATGCCGTTGCGGTTGAAGTTGCCGTCGTTACCGCCCGTGTGCAGCGTGAAGGCCAGGTTGCGCAGGCCATCGGGCTGGGTCTCGTTGGGATGGCCGGCCATCATGCCCGCACCGGCGAGCCAGTCGGCCATGCGCGGGGCAAGCTGGTAGGTGCCGTCGCCGCCGGCGCTGTAGCCAGTGATGTAGACGCGATCAGGATCCACATCGTGCACCAGGATCATGTCGCGGATGAGCTTCGCGAAGAGCGCATCGATGTGGCCTTGGTGCCAGAGGTTCCAGGTGTCGGTCGGTGCGCGCGGTGCCACATAGACACCCTCGCCCGCGACGAAGCCCTTGTCCGGCATGTCGTAGAGACGCTTCTGGTTCTCCCACTGCTGGTCGTTGACTTCCTTGGGCGCGCCACCGCCGCCATGCATGCTGATCCACAGGCTTCGGCCACCCTCTGGCTTCTCGCCGTGGATCGCAAACCAGATCGGCATCGTGACGCCATCGGCCGTGATCGCACCGGACTCGAGTTCCGCCTTCGCAGCCTTCGTGTTCTTCGAGGCATACGCGCTCCACAGCGAACGCTCGAGCTTCTCCGCCGCGGCCTTGGTCACGGCCTTGCCGGCAGGCCCCTTGGCGGAGCGCTTGGATTCGTCGCCGAGCACACCGGGGGCAGGCAGGCCCGCAGGCTTGAGCACGAAACGCGCCATCGTCGGGTCCTTCGCTGCCGTCATCGACATCGTGGCCTCGCCGCCATTGACCGAGACGAGCACCGCGGCGCCTTCCGGAACCAGCACCGAGAAGTGATCGTTGGCATCGAAACGCTCGTCCTTGGTGGTGCCGCGGCCCAACTCGCGCCCCATGGAATCGCTGACGACGACCGGCTCGGCCGTGCGCTGCGCGCTGCGGACCACGCTCACATAGACGCGCACCTGCCCCGCCGGAACGGCCGTGCCCAGCGAGCGGTAGCGATCCGTCACATCCCGCGCACGCGAGACCGGGCCCGCCGCGTTCCAGACCATCGGGAACGCGAGCGGCGAATCCTGCCAGGTCACGGCGTAGATGCCATGCTTGGGATCGTCGCTGCGCTGTTCGGCCGCGCGCGCCGTGAACCAGCCTTGATCGAGCGACTCGCCGGTCGCCTCAGCCGCGCCGGTGAAGCGCCACGCGCTGCCATCCCAGATCTCGACCCACGAGTGGTTGCCCGAGCCATCCATCCACATCGGCACGCCCACGAAACGCGCGGGGATTCCAACGCTCCGGCACGCATCGACGAGCAGGATGCTGAGCCCGGTGCAGGACGCGAGGCCGGTCTCCATCGATTCGGCTGGGCTCTGGTTCGCCTTGCGGCGCTTGGTCGAGTACTGCACCTTGACGACCGGCCAGAGTCCGCGATTCACCGCGGTCGCTGCAGCGGCAAGGGAGGTGCGATCGCCGACGAGCGGCAGCGCGATCGAACGCAGCCGCTCCCGCCACGCCTCGCGCGTCTCATCCACGCTCGCGTAGGGCAGGATCGCGTCGCGGAAGAGTTCGTCGCTGACCTCTGCATGCCACGGTGCTGACTGCCATGCACTGAACGCCTGCTGGGCATCATGGGCAAGGAAACCCCCCTTCACCGAACGCAGGTCGGCTTCGGGCATGTGTGCGATGAGCCACTCCACATGCGGACGGAGCACTGGGCTGGACTGAGCGAGTGCTGACTCCAGCTCCGTGCGATTGGAGCCCGCGAGTTCGAGTGCCCTTGCACAGCCCTGGGTGGTGGACTCCTCGCGAGCCTGGACCGGCCAAACGAGCAGGGCAACGACGGCGCAGCGAGCGATCAGGTGCATGGATGCAGCGTAGCCGCGGGGCTGCAGGTCACGAAGGCGTGTCGGACTGCACGCGGACTGCCTGGCCCCGGTCCTGCCGCGCAAACGGAGCGGCTTGAGCATGACTGGGGAAGCCGCTCGACGCGGGCAGCTTCAGTTCGCCCGTGGATAGTCGGTGTAGCCGCGATGATCGCCGCCGTAGAAGGTGGCCTGGTCCCACGGAGCGAGTGCGGTACCGCGCTGCAGTCGCTCGACGAGGTCGGGATTCGAGATGAACGGCTTGCCGAAGACAACCGCGTCGGCAACGCCGTCGGCCAGTTCACGCTCGGCAGTCTCGTGGGTGTAGCCGCCGCAGACCATGAAGGCACCGCCGAACTCCCTTCGCATGGCGCGCCAGAGCTCGCGGTGCGGACTGTCGATCGTCTTCGAGGTGTGATCACTGATGTGCACGAACGCCACGCGTCGCGCAGCGAGGTTGCGCATGAGCCGCATGGCCAGCGGCTCCCACTCGGGATCCGGGCGCGGACCGATCCCCTGCCCATGCGGCGAGAGCCGGATGCCCGTGCGGTCTGCGCCGATCAACCGCACGACCTCATCGACGACCTGCAGCACGAGACGGCACCGGTTCTCGATCGAGCCGCCGAACGCATCATCGCGTGTGTTGAGCACGCCATTCATGAACTGTTCGAGCAGGTAGCCGTTGGCAGCGTGGATCTCGACGCCATCGAACCCTGCATCGATGGCTTGCGTCGCTGCATGTCCGTAGGCCTGCGGCACGCTCATCAGCTCCTTGAATGTCAGTGCACGGCACGGCGTGCACCGCACGCGGCCGGGCTTGCCTTCGGCATCGAGCGCGAAGGTGTGTGCCTCGTGCTCGGTCGCCATGCTGCTCACGGGCACCATGCCTTCGGGAAGGACGCTGGCGTGCGAGACGCGACCGACATGCCAGAGCTGGCACATGATGCGGCCGCCCGCGGCATGCACCGCATCGGTCACCTGTCGCCACGCATCGCGCTGGGCCGTCGTGAAGATGCCTGGCGTCCACAGATAGCCCTTGGCCTGCGGCTCGATCCAGGTGGCTTCGCTGATGATGAGCCCCGCGCTCGCGCGCTGGGCGTAGTACTCGGCCATCAGCGGCGTGGGCACATCGCCCGGCTGGGCCGCGCGGCAACGCGTGAGCGGCGCCATGATGACGCGGTTGGGAAGCCTGAGGCGGCCGACGGGCAGCGGATCGAAGAGCGACGGCATGGGGCGGGAACGCTAACGCACGCCGACGGCAGGCTCAAGTGCGCAATCGTCGCTCAGAAACCGACTGTACATGTGCCGCCGAAGCAACATGTGACCATCCAATGGCGAAACCGATGACCGCCACAGCGGCGGCAAACGACGCGACGATTCGTAAGGCCCATGTCTTGCCGATTCCTGCTGCCGAAAGATCTGTCGAAGCGATGGCTGACACGATCCACCGCGGCGGCGTGACAGCCGCCGCACGCACAGTTGCCAGAGCCACTTCGGCTGCAATTCGGACGTCTGTGGTCGTCGTAGCTTCACCAACGAGGGCATTCGTACGGTCAAGGAGCGCAGCTTCCGCAGCGGCGCGGAAACCACTCCAAGCGACCGTCTGTTCCGTTGCCCACTTCGTTGCCGCTGCGTGAAGGACGGTCATTGAACTGGGGACATCCTCACCGCCAGTCTGCGCCGAGATGTTCAATTGTCCCCGCAGCAACTCCGTCTTCGAGCCCGTTCCGATCCGTGACCAATCCATGGCAATCATTTCTTGCTTCGCCGTGTTCGGGTCAAACGTCGACATCAACCCGGCGAGAAGGCCTGCCAGGCCATCGAGGCCTTGGCCTTGGCCTTGGCCTTGGCCCTTGATCTCAGGCGTGGGTTCGAAGGACACCGAGAAGGACCAACGCGTTAAGTCTGATGGCGCTGGAAACACCAGGATGCTCGCAGCCAGAAGTACCAGCCACAGCGCCACCAAGGCGTATCTATGCCGGTAGAAGGGTACGAGCAGCGAGACGAACGAAACGTCGTCTCCACGATCTTCTTCGCGTTCAGCAATGATGACGAGGGGACGCTCTTGCTCAGACTGGCTCATATCGGAGAGCCTATAGCGACTACCGGGCCTGGGATGTGGCAAAACGCCGCACCATCGACGACTCTCCGGACTCGACTGACCTGCGGAGCGGGGTCACTTGGGGTTCGCGCTTGCAGGCTCACGCGGCTTGGCCGCATCCGTCGCGGGATCCGGCTCGACGGGCTTGGGCTGCCGTTCACGCTGCTGCGCCATGGTCACGAGCTCATCCTGCAGTTCGACCCTCCGCTTCCCCCACGCATCCCCCGCGATGATCTGCCGCGCAAGTGCCGTGCCGAGCTGCTCGGCGGCGCGGACATCGGAGGGATAGTTCACGCCGCCGAGGGTGCGCGCAAAGCCGACCTCCCGGGCCCGCTCCATGAGCGCATCCTTGCGGTCCTCGACCAGATTCGCCAGGAGCACCGCGAAGACGGTGGCACGCAAGGCCGGCCCGCTGGGATAGCCGTTGGCAAGCGTGACCTTGCCGCTGACGGTGATCGCATCCTCGCGGGGAAGGCATGGCAGGATGGCAGGGTTCGTGTGAGGACGATCGCGCTTGAAGGACTCGGGCAGATCCAAGAGCAGCAGGCTCACGTCATTGCGGATCTCGTTGAAGGTCTTGAAGAGCGCCGGATACCACGTGCTGTCGAGCCGTACATCGAGCGCTTCGTCGAACCAGGTGAGGTCGAAGCTGAGGCTGCGCCATGCGCGCGATTCGTCCTCGCTCGTGCGGCGGTCCTGAAGCCAGAGCAGGATGGCCTCATCCTTCGCGTGCTCAGCCGATGCTGGCTTGGGCGGCTCCTCCACGAGCGCAGTGAGGTCGACGGATTCAGGACAGAGGAACTTGCACTCTGACTGCTTGGGCTTCGCAGGTTCGCGAAGTGCCTCCTTCGCGGGTTCCTTCGCCGCATCCCCCGTGGCTTCGGTGGGAGGTCCGGGCTGGGGCGCCGCTTCGCGGGCCGGTGGTTGCGGGGTGGCCGGGACCGCCGCCTGCCGTGCCGCTGGAGCGGGTGCCTGACAGCCTGCGGCCGCACCGACCAGGATCGCGAGGAGGATCGAGTGCATAGGTGCACCGTAACCAACGACGGCCGATCGTGCCACGCGTTATCACGGGCGGAGCGCGATGGAAATCGACGCCCTTGTTCTTGGACCAACGCCGGCCTGGGGTCACAATCCTCCAACCAGGAGCCATCATGCACGCCATAGCCCTCATCGTCCACGCGCTTGCAGCCTCGGCCGTGGCTCTTCCGCCGGCCAACGACGCGTGCACAAGCGCAGAGCCGATCGCGGACCTCGGCTCGTTCGCGTTCTCCACCGTCGATGCCACGACGGACGGACCGATCAATGCCCCGTGCAACTTCTTCGGCCAAGCACAGGTCTGGAAGGATGTCTGGTTCTGCTGGACCCCATCCGCGTCAGGCTTGGTCGCCTTCGCGACCTGCGGGGGCGCGACCTGGGACACCAAGCTCGCCGTCTATGCAGGCTGTGACTGCGCCGCCACCGGGACCTCGATCCTGGCCTGCAGCGATGACACCTGCGGCACACAGTCACGCGTGACGATCGCGGCAACTGCAGGCCAGCAGTACCTGGTCCGCCTCGGCGGCTACGGCGCAAGCGAAGCCGGCGCGGCCAGCGGTTCTGGCACGCTGATGGTCACCAACGGCGCACTCTTCGAGGTCACGCGCCCCGAGACCGGCAAGCGCTATGTGGCGTACTCAGCGACCACATGGGCAGCGGCCGAGGCCACGGCCGTCCAACTGGGTGGGCACCTCGTCTCGATCGACGATGCAGCGGAGAACGAATGGGTCCGCGCCAATGTCGCCAACTTCGGTGGCGTGGACCGGCGCCTCTGGATCGGCTTCAACGATGTCCAGGTCGAGGGCCAATTCGTCTGGACCGACGGTACATCGACCGGTTACACGAATTGGAATCAGGGGGAGCCCAACAACAGTGGCGGTGTCGAGGACTTCACGGAACTTCTTGGGTCGAATGGGAAGTGGAACGACCAGGATGCCGACGGCAACGGCCAGCAGATTGGTGTGGTCGAGCTGGGTGATGCGGCTCCTGCGTGCCCGTCCGACCTGGATCGCGATGGCGCGGTCGGCGGCAGTGATCTTGGCATCCTGCTGACGGCGTGGGGCACCACGAACTCGGCGGCGGACCTTGATGGTGATGGCTTCGTCGGTGGTGCCGACCTGGGCATCATGCTGGTCGCATGGGGTCTATGCCCCCCCTGATCGTTGTACGCTCACGGCATGGGCATCTCGACGATCCTGCTGCTGTGCTCGCTCCTGGCACAGGCTGATGACCAACCGGCCGTTCAGGCACCACCCGATCCGCCGCCGCTCATCCCCATCACGCTGCAGCTCAACTGGGTTGCCGAGCCTGAGTTCGGTGGGCTGTTCGCCGCGCTCGACGACGGCATCTTCGAGCGCGCCGGGTACATGGTCACGCTGCTCCAGGGCGCCGGCGGCACGCCGACCTGCACGCTCGTGGCTGCGGGCACCTGCGACTACTCCGTCGCGCAGGCCGACCAGATCCTGCTGGCGCGCGCGAGCGGGCAGGACATCGTGGGACTGTTCGCCACCTTCCAGCACGCGCCCACGGCGATCATGCTGCACGACTCGAACCCGGCGCAGACGCTTGCGCAGGCATGGACCGGCGGCCTGACGATCGAGATCGAGCCTGGCCTGCCGTTCGTGCGGCACATGAACGACATGCTTGGCGACCAGGGCGTGACGCTCGTGAGCCGATCGCCCGGTGTGGCCATGTTCGAGCGCGACCCGAAGCTCGGGGTGGTCTGCTGGTGCAGCAGCGAGCCGATCACGCTCCTGCGCAACGGCATCCAGACCAAGTGCCTGATGATCAGCGACTGTGGCTTTGACCCATACTCGACCGTCCTGATCACGACGACCAAGCGTGTGGATGCCGACCCCAACGGCGTGAAGGCCTTCGTCGACTGCGTGCGAGAAGGGTGGACCGCGTACCTGTCCAATCCGGTCCCCTACCACGCGCGCATGATGAAGCTCAATCGCGCCATGGATGGGCAGGCCATGGAGCTCTGCTCCAAGGCGCAGCGACCGCTCATCATGCCCGAGGGCATGACGCCGACGCAGGTGGGCCGTATGAACGCGCGCCGCTGGCAGTCGCTGACCGACCAAATGGTCGAGTCGGGCATCCTGCGGCCGGAGTTCGATGCGAGCGGCTCCTGGGTCGAGTGGGAGACCGCACCCGAGGACACCGTGATGATCGAGGAGAACTCCGAGGAAATCGTGATTCCCGGTGAAGAGACCCCCTCGGCGCAGCCGAACGAGGCAGGGACCCCATGAACCAGACGCTGAGAACGATGCTTGCGGTGGCGTGCTGCGCGCTAGCCGTGCAGGTTTCGACCGTGGCCCAGGATGCCTCGACGGCAGCTGATGCCGCGCCCATGCTCCCAGCGCAGGCCAAGGTCAAGTCCTCGACACCAAGCCAGGTCAGCCAGGCTGCTCGATCACTGCGGCGCAGCATGGCCTGTGAGGCCTGCGGCGGCGACGGCGTGGTCGTACGACAACGAACGCGCAAGGCTGAGAGGCTCTTCACCAAGGGGCAGATCTATCACGAGCAGGATGAGTGCTCGACCTGCAAGGGAACGGGTTCGGCAAAGCCCGAACTCATCATGCAGCGCTTCGACGCCTTGGTGCTGGCGATGGCGGGCTGCCCGGATGAGCTCGCCACGAGTGCCCCTGCCACCAAGATCCTGGCCGAGGTCTTCGACTCGATCACGAGCTATGCCCGCACCAGCAGCGCCGAGGCCATCGACAAGGCGGCACAGCGGCTTGCGGGAGGGTTCGGTGATCAGCCCGGCGCACCGCTGGTCGCGATCGGTGTCCTGAAGCCCTCGGTGGATCTGGGACTCGGCGTACCGAGCATGGTGATGGAACTGCCCAGTGGTGCCCTCATCGCGATCGACGATGCCCAGTACCACGGCGCCAAATCAGGCGACCGTGCGCTCGGCGCCGGCGTCGTGCGTGGGCGCACCGTGATCGGCGAGAATGACTATCTCGTCATCGACCGTGGCTTCGTGCTGATGGTGACGAGCGAGAAGGACCTCAAGATCCAGGAAGAGGACGAGGAAGCCGCGCGCAAGGCGGCCCGCGAGCCAGCGCCCAACCGCGAACCCAGCATCCCGCCGCACGATCCCGATGACGACAAGATGCCGGAGCGCTGACAGCCCCGGAACTCAGACCGTGCCGCTGACGACCTGCATCGCCTTGCGGCGAAGCTTCTGCGACATGTTGGTGCCCAGCGCCGCGTGGAAGCCGCGCTGGATCTCGGGTTCGTCAGCGAGCATCCCGTCCAGGCGCCGTGCGTCCCAGACCAAGAGCGTGCTTGGCACGCGCGCGCGCACCGTGGCCGAAGCAGCGACACGGTCGATGAATGCCATCTCGCCCACGAAGTCACCGGGGATGCATGTGGCGACGCATCGGCCATCCACGACGACCTCGAGCTCACCATCCTGGACCAGCCACAACGCTTCCACCGCCTGACCGCGCTCGACGAGCGCCGGGTCCCCGGGCTCCACGCGAGCGAGCACCGCCAGCCGGACGAGGGTCGCGAACTTGTGTGCAGGCATCCAGGGGAAGATCCGCTCACGGAGCGCGGCTTCGGTCGGCGTGAGCTGGCCACGCACGCGCTCGCGCACGAGCAACGCGATCTGCACCGCATTGACCACGACATAGACCACATTCCATGACGCGGCTTCCCAGTTGGGCGCATCGAGCATCATGAAGTAGGCGATGAAGCACCCGCTCGCCACGACCGCCGCCACCCGCAGCAGCAGGATGTCGCGCACGAGGTAGCACCCCAGGAGCAGGAGATTCGCCAGATGGATCAGCACGGATCCGGATGCTAAGCGCGCCGGCGTAGCACGAGCGCACCCACGCCCCAGATCAGCGCTGCGGCCGCGAACCCCAACGGCACAAGGTCAAGACCCTTGGCAAGCGAGCCTGTGGCATCGCTCACCTTGCCCACCAGCCATGGGCTCGGTACATCACCCAGCAGGTGGATCATGAGTGTGCTCATGCCGATCGCGAAGGCGCGCGCATCGGATGCCACACTGTTCAGGATTGCGGCATTGATGGGAGCCTGCGAGACGAACACCAGGAAGCAGCCGACGCCCATGGCCGAAGTGCAGACCGTGCGGTCTGGGGTACCGATGGCCAGCATCAGCAACGGAACCGCCACGAGTGCCGTGATGGCACAGAGCACGAGGCTTGGGACCGCGCGACCACGGGCAAGGCGCGCGTCCACCGCCCCTCCAGCGATCGTGCCGAGGAACCCTGTGACCACCACGATGCCGCTGAAGGTGATGACCGCGGATTCCGCCGACCAGCCGCGTTCGCGCTGCATGAACGCAGGCATCCAGACTGCCAGCGCACCGAGCGAGAATGTGTACGCGGTGTAGCCCGCCACCGACCACATCCACTGCGCATTCGTGGCGAGTGTCCAGAGTGCCTCGCGTCGACCGCTGCGTCCGGGGGCCGGCGTTGACGCGGATGCCGCATCCGACTCCACCCGGCTCGGCACCGCCGGCTTGTCCATCGCTCCACGCACCGGTTCGGTCAGCCGAAGGCAGAGGAGTCCAAGCACGAGGCCGGGGCCGCCCGCGATCCAGAACGCCGCCCGCCAGCCGAGCGACTCGCTCACGAGGCCGCCGAGGAGGTACCCGAGTGCACTGCCGACGGGAATGGCCGCATAGAAGATGGCCAGCACGGTGCTGCGGCGCTCGGGCGGGAACCAGTCGCCCAGGATCGACGGGCCAACGGTGGCATAGGCAGCCTCGCCCACGCCGATGATGGCGCGGCTGGCCAGGAGGGGCCCGAATCCACCGGCGAATCCGGCTGCCACGGTGGCCACGCTCCACACGATCACGCCTGCACCCAGGATCGCCGTGCGGCGCAGCGAACGCGCCATGGCCCCGAAGAGCGGGCTCGCGAACATGTACGACACCAGGAACACGCTCGTGAGCAGCCCGATGTCGGCGTCATCCGCGCTGAAGGCCTTCTTCAGTGGCTCGACCATGCCCGCGACCACGAAGCGGTCGAGGTAGTTCAGCAGATTCAGCGCCGTCAGCGCGATGACCGCGCTGGTGGCGGGCTTCATCCAAGCCCCTTGACCTTCCACCCATCGCGATAGGTGCGGCGCACCATCGCGGTGGCTGCGGCATCATCGAAGGTCTGCTTCGCCGAGTCGTAGCGCAGCGTCTTGCCGTGGACCACGCCGCCGATCACGCCGCACAGCACGCCCTCGGTGAGTGGGCCGGCAAACTCGAGCGGAGCGCTCGTGGCGCCCTTGCCCATGCAGGCATCGACCCACTGGTGCCAGTGGTTGTACTCAGGCAGTTCAGGAAGCTTGACGCCATCAGCCAGCGAACCTGGGAAGAGGTGCACATCGCCGGGGTGGCAGACGATCATCGTGCCGCGCTCGCCGATCACGATCGTGGCGCCGTCGCGCGAGCGCTTGGCCATGTTGAAGTCAGCCGGCACGCCGGGCAGAATCGAGGTCGACGGCATGCGGCCGCCGTCGTACCAGGTCAGGGTCAGCGCCTTGCCGCCCGCGGCGGCAACGCCCTCGAAGGTCAATTCAACGACTTCGCTCGATGGATACTGCTCTGCCGTCAGGCCTTCGCTCTCGCCGCGGATCAGCGTTGGGTAGCCAAGGCCGAGCGCCTTGTACGGCACATCGAAGAAGTGGCACGCCATGTCACCGAGGGCACCGGTGCCGAAGTCGCGCACGCCACGCCACTTGAACGGCGCGTAGGCATCGTTCTTGAATGGGCGCTCTGGGGCAACGTTAAGCCACGATGCCCAGTCGAGGTTCGCAGGCACGGGATCGCTCCCGGCCGGTCGATCGCCGCCCTGCGGCCACCAACCCGCAGCGCGATTGGTCCAGATGTGGACCGCCTTGACCTGACCGAGTACGCCGGCCTTGAGCAGTTCCATCGACTTGCGACGGCCGGGGTTCGCGGTGTTCTGGATGCCCATCTGCGTGACGACCTTCTTGGCGGTCGCGGTCTGGGCGATCACGCGGGCCTCGTGCAGCGAGTGCGTGAGCGGTTTCTGCACATAGGCGTGCTTGCCCATGCGCATGGCCTGCACGGCGACGGGTGCGTGCGAGTGGTCGGGCGTGCTCACGATGACGGCATCGATCATGCCGTCAGCCTTGGCGAGAAACTCGCGGTAGTCCGTGAAGCGACTTTCGTTGGGTACGGCATAGGTCTCGCCCTGCTTGGCGAGCGTGTCGCGGTTGACATCGCACAGCGCCGCGATCGAGACGCCCGGATGGCTCGCCACCTGGGCGAGGTCGGCTGCACCCATGCCGCCGCACCCGACACACGCCACGCGCAGCTTGCTCGATGCGCCCTGCGCTGCGGCACGGCGCACCCACCATGGCAGCTGCGTCGCGGCACCCGCTGCAGCAGCGGTGAGGATGAATTGGCGGCGGCCAGTGGAGAACGATGACGGGTCAATGCGCATGGCGGCTCCTTCAGGGGCAGGTCCCGCAGGCGCGGGCGGTGCAGTGTCGCGCCGTCCGGCCACGGATGCAACCACCCGAGGCACCGGCATGTGGATTACTGGCCAGCCATGCGCCGCCGCCGATCGAGCCGGGCACGAGGTACCATTTGAGGGTTTCGTCATCTCCGATGGCTGAAACCGCCTCCCATCACCCGACCGACGGCCACTCGCCCGCCGGCACCGCCGCGAAGCTGGCCCTGACCATGCTCGCCCTGGGCGTGGTGTTCGGGGACATCGGCACCAGTCCCCTCTACGCGATCAAGGAGTCACTGTCGGCCCACCATGGCATGCCGAGGGATCCCTCGACCGTGCTGGGCGTGCTGAGCCTCTTCTTCTGGTCACTCACGACCGTCATCGCCATCAAGTACGCCTGGCTCGTGCTGCAGGCCGACAACCGCGGCGAAGGTGGCATCTTCTCACTGCTTTCGCTGCTGCCCGAGCGGGGCAAGGGCCTGAAGTCGCTGCCGCTGCCCTTCTTGGTCATGGGGATCCTCGGCGCATCGCTGCTGTATGCCGAGGGCGTCATCACACCGAGCCTCTCGGTGCTCAGCGCGATCGAGGGACTCGAGGTCATTTCTCCGGACCTGACCAAGTTCGTCATCCCGGTCACCTGCGTCATCTTGGTCGTGCTGTTCAGCGTCCAGCGCTTCGGGACCGCGGCGCTGGGTTCGTGGCTCGGCCCGCTGATGCTCGCGTGGTTCACCGTGATCGCGCTGCTGGGCATTCGGGGCATCCTCATCGAGCCGAGCGTGCTCTCGGCCGTCAATCCCGTGTACGCGCTTGATCTGGCCCGCAACCACCCGCGCGAGTGCTTCATCGCCCTCGGCAGCGTCATGCTCTGCGTCACCGGCGGCGAGGCGCTCTACGCCGATCTTGGTCACTTTGGCCGATTCCCCATCCGTACAGCCTGGTACGGACTCGTCATGCCGAGCCTGCTGCTGAACTACTTCGGACAGGGCGCGATGTACCTGCAGAACATGGCGATCGAGCAGCCGTTCTTCAGGCTGGCACCGTCGTGGGGCCTGATCCCGCTGGTCATCCTGGCGACGCTGGCAACCTGCATTGCGAGCCAATCGATCCTGACGGGGCTGTTCAGCCTCACGCACCAGGCCGTGCAGTTGGGCCTGCTGCCGCGACTGCGCATCCTGCATACGGGTGACCATCAGGGTCACATCTTCGTGCCGCTCCTGAACCTGATCATGATGATCGGGTGCGTGCTGCTGGTGCTCATCTTCCGCCGCAGCATGGCGCTGGCGGATGCCTACGGTCTCAGCGTCTCGATGCTGATGCTGATTACGACGATCCTCTTCACCGTCTACAAGTCCAACAGTGGGTGGGGACCGATCCGGTGTGGCTTGTTCCTGATCGTCATGGGCAGCGTCGACCTGCTGTTCCTCGGAGCGAACATGCTGAAGATCCCCAGCGGCGGCTGGCTCACGCTGACGATCGCTGGCAGCATGCTCACGCTCATGTGGACCTGGCACCGTGGCCGACAGGTCCTGAGCGCCAAGTTCGACAAGCAAGTGCTCTCTTTCGATGCCCTGCTCAACTCGCTCAGCACGCACCCCGTGCTCCGCGTGCAGGGTACGGCGATCTTCCTGACGCACCATGGTGACGGCGTGCCGCCCACGCTGCTGCACCACCTCAAGCACAACAAGGTCCTGCACCAGCATGTGGCGATCATGAGCATCCGCACCGTACCGATGCCGCGGGTGCCCGAGGAGGAGCAAGTGGAGGTCGAGGAGTTGCGCGATGGCTTCTTCCGTGTGCGCTGCCAGCACGGCTTCAACCAGTCAGTCGATGTGCCTCATCTGACCAAGCTCGCCGCGCAGCAAGGACTCGAATCGCGCGAAGGCTCCACGACCTACTACATCGGCCGCACGATCCTCACGCCGCGTGGACACAGCGAACTCGCAGGCTGGCAGAAGCGGCTCTTCTGCACCATGTCCCAGGCCGGTGCGAACAACCCGCTGTACTTCTCGATCCCGCCCGGCCGCATGGTCGAGCTCGGCATCCAGATCGACCTCTGAACGCACCTACACTGCGCCGCCCATGATCGCCCCCGACGAGATCACGACGCCGGCTGCGGCCGTTCCGCTACAGGTCCCCCTGTGGGTCTGGGGTGCATTCATCGTGGGTGTCACGCTGGCGATCATCACCGACCTCAAGATCGTCCACCGCACCACGCACGAGATCACCATGCGCGGGGCACTGCGCATGGTGGCGTTCTGGGTGACGCTGGGCATGCTGGTCGGGGCGGGCATCTGGGTCACGCTAGGGGCCGATGCGGGTGCGCAGTACCTGGCCGGCTACCTGGTCGAGCAGTCGCTCTCGATCGACAATGTCTTCGTGTTCGCGCTCATCTTCGATCGTTTCAAGGTCTCGCGCGAGATCCAGCCACGCGTGCTCTTCTGGGGAATCCTCGGCGCCGTCCTGATGCGCGGCGCGTGCATCGCCGGCGGGCTCGCGCTCCTCAAGCTGTTCGCATGGACCATGTATGTCTTCGGTGCCATCCTGCTGTTCACGAGCGTGAAAATGCTCCGCAGCGGTGAGAGCGAGCCGGACATGGATCCGTCACGCAGCCGCGTCCTGCGGATCATGCGTCGCATCATCCCCATCAGCGAGTCGTACGACGGCGAGCGGTTCTTCACGCGCCAGGCCGGGCGACTGATGGCCACGCCGCTCCTGGCCGTGCTGCTCATCGTCGAGGTCAGCGATCTCGTCTTCGCGGTCGACTCGATCCCCGCCGTGTTCGGGATCACGCAGGATCCATTCCTCGTCTTCAGCTCGAACATCATGGCGATCATCGGGCTGCGTGCGCTGTACTTCGCGGTGGCGAGCCTGCTCCGAGCGTTCCGCTTCCTGAAGGCTGGCCTCGCGATCCTGATCGCGTTGATCGGCGTCAAGCTGATCCTGCAACCGATGGGCTACCACGCCCCGCCGTTCGTCACGTTGTCGGTCATCGCCGCATTCCTCGGAGGCACCATCGGCCTGAGCCTGCTCTTCCCGGCACGCACGGCCACCGAGTCCGGCACGACATCAAGGAACGAACCGGAGCAGGATTGATCCGGCAGCGGTTCCCGATAGACTTCGGGAAGTGCCTGCTTCCCGCCGCACAATCGTGGCTGCCGCCACCGGTGTTGCCGTCGCCACGGCGGCCACGGTGATCATCATCACCATCAGTGGCCGCCAGACGCCGGCCCAGATGCTGGCGGACGGGCAGGCGTACCTGACTGGTGACGGCGTGGACCGCAATGTGACCAAGGCGCTGGCCTTGCTCGAGCGGGCCGCGCTCTCCGAGGACCGCGTCAACGCGCGCGAGGCCGCGCTCGAACTGGTGAGCCACTTCGAGGACCTCAGCAGCGATGCGAGCAGCCAGGCCAGTGCGCAGCGCTGGCGCATGCGTGCCGCCGAGTCCGGTCACCGCGAGTCGGCTGAGGTCCTGCTGGTCGATCTGCTGGGGCAGGTCCCCATGCCCGAGCAGACCGAACGCGTGGCCCGCGCTGGTGCCAAGGCCGGAAGCCCCTACTGCATGCTGGTGCTGGGCGATCTGCTCACGCAGGGACGAGGCACCGTGAAGCAGGATCTGCACGGCGCGCGAGAGTGGTATCGCAAAGCCGACGACGCAGGCGAAGCCCGTGGCAACTCGCGGCTGGCACTCATGCTGCTCGAGGACCCGACGCAGCAGGCCGATTGCCTGCAGCGTCTCATTCGCGCGGGGAAGGCCGGTGATGCTGAGTGTGCCCATCATGCGGCGATGCGTCTCTTGGGCAACCATGGCATCGAGCCTGACGTGAAGGCGGCCGTCGAGATGTTCGAGCGTGCAATCGCTGCGGGGTATGCCACATCGTGCTTCGAGCTGGGGCGCCTGCTCGAGGATGGCGTTCGCGTGCCACAGGATCTGCCCAGGGCCCGTGCGCTGCAGCAGGTCGCAGCACGCGAGGACCCCAGAGCATGCTTTGCGTATGCGCAGATGTGCGAACTCGGGATCGGCGGACCGATCGATGTGCACACTGCCATGGCGCACTACACGCTTGCCGCGCAATCGGGATTCTTCGTGGCGCATGTGCGCATGGGTGTGCTCTGCCAGGAAGGCCGTCCGGGCTTCGAGCCCAACCCTGCCGAGGCCGAACGGCACCTCCGTCTGGCCGCGGATTCCGGTGACTCGACGGCGCAGTGGCGACTCTCGCGCGTCCTCGTGGAGACCGGCCGCGGCGGCGAGGATGCCGCCGAACTCTCGGCCCAGGCAGCCAAGGCTGCGGTGCCGGGCGCGCTCTACGACCAGTATTGGTTCCTGCTCAAGGGCAGCGCGAACCAGCCGGCCAACCGCATTGCCGCGATCGAGTCGCTCGATGCAGCGGTCGAGGCGAACTTCCCCGAGGCGCTCTATCGCCGCGGCATCTTGCTCTCTGACGGTGGTCAAGGCGTGATCGGCAACATCAAGGATGCAGCCGATGCGTTCGACAAGGCCGTCGAACTGGATGTGCCCATGGGCGCGCTGCAACTCGGTGCGCTCTATCAGCAGGGTCTCGATGCCCCGCCGGACAACACGCTGGCCGCTGAGCAGTACCGATTCGCTGCCGAACGGGGTATCACCGAGGCGCAGTTCCGCTTGGGGCTGATGTACGAATTCGGTGACGGCTTGCCGGCCGACGAGCGCGAGGCGTACCGCTGGTATCACCTGGCTTCGGCCGAGGGCGATGGCCGGGCGATCGGCCGTCGTGCGCACCTTCGAACCAGGCTTCTCCAGCAGGATTGGCAGGCGCTCGAGGACACTGCCCCCGCACTGCTGATGGTCGAACCGGCGAAGGCCAAGTTCTATCGCGAACAGACCTGGTCACCGCTCGATCGCCGCAGCGGTCGTGGCACTCCGACCAAGGGCGAGGGCTTTGCGGGCCGCGACATCGTGATCCCAACGGATCGGGCAGGCGCTAGGGGACGCGTTGGCGGCCAGAGGCCAAAGTCCAATCGCGGGAAGTGACTTGGCCGCGGGAAGCACGCCGTCGTTGCGGCGGCCTCGCAGGGCCGTTCGTGTCCACTGGAGTGTTGCGGATCCTCGTTCATCACGTGAATGGGGCATCATGGTGTCTGAACCCCTCGGAGTTTCGACTCGCGTGCAGCGACGAAACACAGCGAGCCAGCCCAAGGGCTGGCTCGCTGGAATGAGTGAGGTTGATCAGGCTGGATCAGCCGTCGTAGCCACCACGGCCACGGCCACCGCCGCCACCGTAGCCGCCACGGCCACCACCGCCGCCACCACCGTAGCCGCCGCGGCCGCCGCCGCCGCCACCACCGTAGCCGCCGCGGCCGCCGCCGCCACCGTAGCCACCACGACCGCCACCACCACCGCCGCCACCCTGCGCGGGCGGACGAGCTTCGTTCACGGTCAATGTTCGACCGTCAAACTGGGTGCCATTGGTCTTCTCAATGGCTTCGTTGCCCTGGGCAGCGTCGCCCATGGTGACGAAACCGAAGCCGCGGCTGCGACCGGTGTCGCGATCCTTGGCGATGAACACATCGACGACGGTGCCAAACTGCTCGAAGAAGGAGCGGAGGTCGTCTTCCGTAGTACCGAACGGCAGATTGCCGATATAGAGCTTCACGAGGCTTTCCTTTCAATGCGGGACAACAAGGCCGATGATTCGAGATCCCACATTGACGAAAGCTGGCTCGAAACTCGGACGAGGCACGCTAGTGTGACGGCAACGCGCCGCACCTAGCGCTGCGGAGTGTATCGGATCGGCTCAGGACCACCAACTTCTGCAGACTAAGATCCGCATGGCCACCCCAACCCTGCCGTTCCACCAACGCATTGCTGGGCGCATCATCCTGCTTGGCGTGGTGCCAACCATGCTCTTATTGGGCATCACCACCACCATGGCGATTCGTGGCAACTGTCGCCAAACTGTCGAGGCGGCGGAAATCCGCCTCCAACGCGTGGCTGCGCAGATCGCTGCGCGACTCGACACACAGAACCGGGTGGCGTGCGATTTCGTGCAGACGATGGCCTTGCAGCGGGCAGGGCGCATGCTCGAGCACACCACGCAGCTGCAAGGCTCGCCGCACGACGCCGACGATGTGAGTGCGATCGAGATCGAGGTGCGCTGAGGCATGTCAACCGGGGAGCAATGGTCGCTCTTCGGGGGTTCGGCCGAGGAACCTGCCGTCGATGGCGCCGTGTCGCCATGCGCACCTGATCCTGCGCTCGCAGCGCTCGGCGCCTCGTTGCCCGCATCCGTCAGGCTCGGCACGAGCTCGTGGAGCTTTCCCGGCTGGAAGGGCCTGGTCTATGCGGGTCGGTACAGCGAGTCGGCGCTCGCACGGGATGGCCTGCGTGCGTACGGGCAGCACCCGCTCCTGCGCACCGTCGGGGTGGACAAGACCTACTACCGCCCTGCACCGCTGGAGGAGTTCATGCGCCTGGCCGCGCAGGTCCCGCATGACTTCCGCTTCCTGGTGAAGGCGCATGAGTCGATCATGCAGCCCACGCAGCCACTCGATGGCTGGCGGCCCGCACCGGGCGCACCGCACCGCCCGTCGCGCTGGCTCGATGCCGCCTTCGCCACGGACGAGATGGTGGCACCGTGCGTCGGCGGTCTGGCCGAGCGCTGCGGACCGATCCTCTTCCAGTTCTCGCATCTTGGGGTCCGCCACGACAGCGAGGCCGAACACATCATCGATGAGGTCGGCGAGTTCCTCGCTCGCCTGCCTCCGGGGCCACTCTACGCCATCGAGTGGCGGGACCGCCGCATGCTCAGGCCGTCGTACCTGCGGATGCTGCGATCGACGGGTGCGAGCCACTGCTACTCGGTGCACCCATCGATGCCGGACCCCATGGCCCAGGCCGAGCAGGTTCCCGTGGACGCCAACAGAGTCCTGTGCTGCAGGTGGATGCTGCACAGCGGGCTGTCCTACGAGGAAGCCAAGGAGCGCTACGCCCCCTTCGACTGCATCGTCGATCCCGACCCCGCAGGGCTTGCGGCATGGGTCCGCCTGAACCGCAGCGCGGCGACGGCAGGCATCGCGGGATTCGTCATCGTGAACAACAAGGCCGAGGGCAGCTCACCCAGATCCGTCGAGCGCCTCGCTCGTGCCTTGCACGATGATGGTATGACGCGCACATGAGCACACCCATCAACCGTCGTGATGCCCTTGCCGCAACCGCCGGACTTGCACTGGCACCGCTCCTGGGCCGTTCGCGCGCGCATGCCGTGGCCGCACCGATCCAGGACGCCGCTGCATCGAAGCCCTTCCGGCTGATCCACATGACCGACATCCATGTGCAGCCCGAGCGCCAAGCCGAGCGCGGAGCGGCACAGGCCTGGTCACGCGCGCAGGAACTCAAGCCCGATCTCATCATCACCGGAGGCGACACGGTGATGGATGTGTTCGACGCCAAGCGCGACCGGGCCATCGTGATGCGCGGATGCTTCGAGCGCATGATGAAGAATGTCTCCGTGCCCGTGCTGCACACGACCGGCAACCACGACATCCTGGGATGGAACCGCTCGCGCACCGACGTCCCGCTCGATGCAGCGGACTGGGGCAAGGCGTGGGCATGCGAGACCTTCGCCCAGCCGCGCACCTGGTTCTCGAGCGACCGCGGCGGATGGCGGTTCATCCTCCTCGACAGCGTGCAGCCCGATGGCAACGGCTACAAGGGATTCCTCGATCCCGAGCAACGAGCCTGGTTCGAGGCCGAACTGAAGGCGACACCTGACGGGATGCCGGTCTGCGTCGTGAGCCACATCCCGATCATCGCGATCACCGCGATCACCTACGGCAAGCCGCCGGCGCGTGGCCCGGACACCATCGTCTCGGGTGCCGAGATGCATACCGACTGCGCGGAACTGCACGAACTGATGCGGGCAAGCCGCAAGGTCAGGCTCTGCCTGAGCGGGCATGTCCACCTGCGCGACCGCTGCGAGACCGATGGCATCACCTACATCAATGATGGTGCGGTCAGCGGCTCATGGTGGAAGGGTGCGCTCGAGGGCGTGCCCGAGGGCTTCGGTGTGCTCGACCTGCGTCCCGACGGGACCTTCGACCACCGATACCAGACCTACGGCTGGGCGGCGCAGGGCTGAGCCGGGGGCTCACGGCTTGCGCGTCGGGACGAAGGCCTGCGCGACGACGCTCAGCATCGTCGCCAGGTAGCCGATGCCCGAAACCATCAGGATGGCACCGCAGATGCGCCCCTCGGTGGTGACCGGGAACCGGTCGCCGTAGCCCACGGTCGTGACGGTGGTCATCGCCCACCAGAGCACATCGGCGGCACTGCGGATGTTGCCATCGGGCGCATCATGCTCGACCTTGAGCACGATGATGCAGATCAAGATGAAGAGCACCTGGATGGAGAAGGTCGCTGCCGCCATGACGATGCTGCGGGGCTCGGTCCGTGCCGACTCGATCAGGATGCGTACCGCGCGCGCGAGCATGAGCAGGCGGAAGAGGCGCGCCAACCTGAGCCAGCGCGTCTGCGCCACGAATGGAACACAACTCAGGAGGTCAATGATCCCCCAGCCGCGCAGGTACTGCAGCTTCGACGGTGCCATCCAGAGGTGGCGCAGGAAGTCAAAGAAGAAGACGAGGCAGAGGACAAAGTCAACCACCGTGAGCACGCCGACCACATCGGGCTCGGTCGGCGAGGCGAGCAGACCCACCGAGACCAAGATCGCCAGCATGGCGAGCGCGGCCATGTAGATGTGGTAGACCGAGTCGCGCATCTCGGCGAGGGAGCCCTGCTGGGGGGACCGCACATGCGCCGGGGTGGCCACCGGCGCGATCGCACGGGCGGTCCGCCGCGGCCGTCGTGGAGGGCTCGCGCTGGGCATGCAGGGAAGGTAGCGATCTCTTCCACCGGTGTGGATCGCCCAGTTTGAGCGCCTCGTCGCCCGCGGCACCTGGACGCTGGGCAACGGACACGAGCTCCATGCCGGCGGTACCCGGATGCCGATGCTCCACCCGATCGGCGGCATCGAGATCGTGAACATCCCCGGCGGTGCAGGGAATCCGCCTGTCTCGAGCTTCCGCTTCCTTGCGCCCTTCACGCCGCCGCCCGCCTGCCCTGCCGGCCTTGATGGCGACGGCCCCGTCGACGGCATCCGACCTGGGCGTGATGCTCAACGCGTGGGGCTCCTGCTGAACCCCTAGGATGCGTGCGTGCAGCACGCGTTCCGGCACATCGTCTCGCTCGCCGACACCGACGCCGCCGGTGTGGTCTTCACGGCGCGGTCGATCGAGATCGCGCACCGCGGCTTCGAGCACTGGCTCGCAGCCTGTGGTGTGCCCATCAGCGACATGCTCACCGGACGGCTCCCGGCCATGCCCATCGTGAGGGTCGAGGCCGATCTTCATGTCCCGCTGCGCGTTGGCGATGCGGTCGAGGTGCATTCGTCCATGACCGCGTGCGGCGAGCGATCGGTGACGACGCTCCACGAACTCATGCTCGGCTCCCGATGCGCGGCGCGCATCACGCTCGTGCATGCGTGCGTCGGGCGTGACGGGGCATCAGTCGCCGTGCCCGACGCCGTCCGCCGACTCGACGGCCGCTGAACGCTCGGGTACGGACTTGCTCCACAGGACCCGCGCCGAGGGCAGTGCCGCATGGCACTGCGCCAACGACGCCTTGTGCGGCAGATCGGCCGGCCACTCGATGATCGAGTCCGGCAGCGCATGGCGCGGCAGGCGCTCGGCGAGCGAGGCGATGAGGGCATCCCAGTCGACCGGGCTGCCGTCGCTGCGCACGAAGGCAGCAGGACGCATGCCCCAACGATCGTCCGGCACACCGATCACACGCGCACCGAGCAGTGCGGCGTGGTGCAGGAGCTGGGCCTCGAGCTCGACCGGATCCACATTCTCGCCGCCGGAGATGAAGACGCGGTCGCTTCGGCCAGTGATGATGACCGCACCCTGCTCGAAGCGGCCCTGGTCATTCGTAAGCAGCCAGCCGCCAGCCTCGACGATCGGCTCGATCTGTCCATCGCGCCAGGCACCAAGCGCCATCGTCGGCGAACGCACGAACAGATCTGCATCGATCCGCTTGGCCACGACACCATCGAGCCAGCGCCCCGACCAGCCATCAGCCGACTCCGGCGTCGGTCGACCGGCTGCCACCATCGCTCCGGTCTCGGTCATGCCGTAGGTCATCACCAGCGGCCAGCCGGCCTCGAGCGCGCGGTTGCGCCAGTCGACCGGGCACGCTGCGCCCCCGACGACCAGCGCCTTCATGGCACGGATGCGGTCATGGAGGCTCGGATCGTGTTGGGCGGCGTGCAGGAGGCCGGCCAGTTGCGTCGGCACGATCGAGGCGTGCGTGACCGACGGTGCCGCGAGCAGGAACGCCTGCAGGTCGACCGATGATTCGCCGCGCACCATCGCCACGCGCGCACCCACGAGCGCCGCGCGCATCAGGATGCCGAGTCCGCCGACATGGTGCCAAGGGATGGTGAGCCCCCAACAATCATCGGTGGCGAACGAGCAGGCCTTCGACGCACGCGCGGCAGCCTCGATGAGCGTCGCGGCCGAATGCACGATCAGACGGGGCTCACCGCTCGAACCGCTCGTGGGCACGATCACCGTGGGTCGCGATGGATCAGGATGGGCGCCGGGGACGGTGCAGCTGGGTGCGCTCGGCGCGGGCAGGCTCGCCGCGCCCGCCTGCACGCAGACGGCGGTGCGCCGAGCCTCGGGATCGCGTGGATTCAGGAGCACTGCGCAGGCACCGCGGCGCACCACGGCGAAGAGCGCGCTGATCGCCTCGGCATCGAGCGACGCGCGAACACCAACGCGTCCACCCGTACCCAGGCCCTCGGCCCAGAGCGAGTGCTCGTATGCAACACGCACGCCCTGCCAGTGTGGATCGGCGATGCCGCCTGGACCCATCTGGAGGGTGATCACCTCCATGGAACGGCTGCCTCCTTGAGCGGTACGAAATCAAGCCTCGGAACCGGGAGTGCGGGCGCGATCTCCATGCGGCCTTCCCGAACGGGTGCCTGCTCCACGAGATCGAATTCGAAGAGACCCGCTGAAGCCAGCCCGTGGTCACGACCGCCGGTCGAGGTGACTGATGCAAGCCTCGCGAGCAGGGCCAGCGTGTAGGAGGACTCAAGGCAGCTCGAGAGCACGGTATCCATGCCGTGGATGCGGCCACGCGTCACCGCGTGCTCGACTTCCTCGAGGGCGCCAAGCAGGCTCGGCTTGAGGACCTGCACCTCGATGCCTGGTGCGCCCACGAGCGCCTCGCGGTGCGCGGGTTCGTGCAGCGACTCGTCGATGGCCATGGCGATCCCGGTGCGGCGGCTGAGCTCGGGCATGTCGAGCGGGTTGCGCAGCGGCTCCTCCATGTACTCGATGCGCTCCGCGTCGAGCCGCTTCATCAAGCGCACGGCCGCGGTCATCGTGAGCCGACGATTCCCATCGAGCCGCAGGCGGACCGAGGGATCAAGCCCTTCCAGCATCACGCCGATCAGCGCGGCATCGTCGGCGACCTTGCCCCGGCCGACTTTCACCTTCACCGTGCGATAGCCGTCGAACTCCCCGCGCTCGATCGCGGCGCGCGCGGCCACAGCATCGCCGGAGAAGACGGCGTTGACGCCGATGGCGCTGTGCTCGATGCGCCCGAAGCCGTAGCGACGGTCATGCACCCATGTCGCGTGCGCACAGGAGAGCGCAAAGGAGGCGCTCGGCGCCATGGGCATCGAGCCGCTCTGCGTGGCTTCCAGCAACCCCTCGAGGGCGTCCTGCAGCGACTCACGATGCAGTCCGGCGAGTGGTGCCAGCTCGCCGTAGCCGGTCCGGTCGCCATCTTCCATGCGCAGGATCGCCCCGCGCCGCGTACGAACCATCTCCCCGCCCGCTGGAAACGGCGCGCGAATGGGAAGTTCGTACCAAGCAACGCTGAAGGACTGCATCAGGAACGGGTCACGACGAGGGCGAACAGCACTGCCGTCACCAGCAGAGCCGATCCCGTGGAGGCTAGCACGCCATTCAACGGTCGACCGTCCAGCCCGCGCAGCACGCGTACGACCTGCACGACCAGCAGCATGGATGGCAGGCATGGCAGATAAGCCAGCGGATCCTGCCCTGCGGCGAACCATGCGAAGCACGCCAGCGCACCAGCCACGCAGGCCGCGTACTCCAGCCGGGCGAAGCGTTCGCCCAGGCGCACGGCGAGCGTCAACTTGCGCGCCCGAGCATCGCCCTCTCGATCACGGAGATTGTTGACCGCAAGGATGGCGGTCGAAAGCAACCCGCAACCCACGCCCGCCGTGACGAGCGGCGCACCGAGGTCCGCACCGAGTGCAAGCCCCGTGGCGACCACGGCCACGACACCGAAGAAGGCGAGCACGAAGAGATCGCCCAGCCCCACATAGGCCAGCGGAACCGGTCCGCCCGTATAGGCGAGCGCGAGCACGCCACTGATCAGGCCGAGGAACGCGTAGCCGATGCTCACCTCGATGGAGAGCCACGCGGCGGCCACGCCTGCGATGGCAAGCGCGATGGCCGTCCCCATCCACATGCGTGCGGGTGCGATGAGCCCCGCCGCCACGGCTCGCGTGGGACCGAGCCGATCCAGCGTGTCGGCCCCCTTGCGGGAGTCGAGGCACTCATTGGCGAAGTTCGTGGCGACCTGCACCCCGAGCGCGCCGAGTGCGCACGCCGCGAAGAGACCCCACTCACGGGCCTCCCATGGCGCAGCGCTCTGTGCACGGGCGATCGCCGCACCGACGACCACTGGAGCGAGGCCTGCCGGCAGGGTCTTGGGCCGCATGGCCGCGATCCAGATGGCAAGTCCGGCACGCTGCGGCGCCGGGATGTGCGCGGCATCGCTCACGGGCGGCGCGTGATCGTGTCCCATGCCGGCGGGCGGCGCTCACGCCACGCGCGCGAACCCTCCTGTGCCTCGTCGGTCATGTAGTAGAGCATCGTGGCGCAGCCGGCCAGTTCCTGCAGCCCCGCCTGGCCATCGCAATCGGCATTCATCGCGGCCTTCAGGCAGCGCAGGGCCGTGGGCGAGCACGCGAGCATCTCGCGGCACCACTGCAGCGTTTCGCGCTCGAGGTCGGCCAGCGGCACCACCGTGTTGACGAGACCCATGTCGAGTGCCTGCTTCGCGGAATACTGCCTGCAGAGGAACCACATCTCGCGCGCCTTCTTCTGGCCGATGATGCGCGCCATGTAGGCGCTCCCGTATCCGCCATCGAACGAGCCGACCTTGGGACCGATCTGTCCGAACGTGGCGTTGTCGGCTGCGATCGTGAGATCGCACATCATGTGCAGGACATGGCCGCCACCGATCGCGAAGCCCGCGACCATCGCCACGATGGGCTTGGGGCATGTCCGGATCTCGCGCTGGAAATCAAGCACATTGAGGCGATGGACGCCGGACTCGTCGACATAGCCCGCCTCCCCACGCACGCTGTGGTCGCCACCGGCGCAGAATGCATCAGGACCCTCGCCGCACAGGATGACGACGCCGATCGAGGCATCCTCGCGCGCCAGCTGCAGCGCGCGACGCATCTCCATCACCGTCTCGGGCCGGAAGGCATTGCGCTTCTGCGGACGGTTGATCGTGATCTTCGCGATGCCCTCGGGCAGCGTGTGGTAGCGGATGTCGGTCCACTCGCCGATGGCGGTCCAGGCCGGTGAAGTGCTGGTCGTGGTCATGGTGCGCAAGCGTAGTCCAGGACCTGCGCCACGGCCGCGGGCGCCTCGACAAGCAGCGCATGCGTGGTCGGGTGACCATCGCCGGCATCGGCCGTGGTGACCTCGAGGTGCCGGCCCACGCGCAGGCTGCGCAGGCGCTCGCCCTCCGCCACATACACCGTGTCATCCTTGCCGGCGATGAAGGCACAGCGCGTCGCACGGGCGAGATCCGGTGCGGCGAGCGACCTGCCCGGCGAGAGTTCGCGCAGGATCCGGATCCAGCTCGGTGTGTTCGCGACCCGGGACGCGGCCACCGTGCCGGAGATCCCGCGCGCCACGAGGCCCGCGAACATCGATCGCTCGTGCCACGATCGCATGAAGGCCTGCATGCCATCGCGGGCGAGTGCGGCGGCATGTGCCGCATCGGTCCGCTGCCGCTCGATCGCCTGCATCGGAGGGAGGGGGTGCACCCGTGCGCTCACCAGGACGAGCGCATCGGGCGCAAGCGCAGCCGTGGCGGCGGCGGCGAGCCGGCCACCGAAGCTGTAGCCCGCCAGCACGAGCGGTGCGCGCGGCCGCTGTGCGCGGATGGACCGCACGGTACGAGCAACCATCGCCGCGGCATGCGGCATGTCGAGCACGGCACACTGCGCCAGCGGTGCCAGCGCGACCGCATGGAACGATGCCTGTCCACCGAGTCGCGCGGTCACGAGCTTCCAGTCACGCGGCTCACCGAACGATCCGTGCAGGGCGACGATGCACGGCTGGTCACCCTCCGCACCACGCAGGTCGAGCCAGGGCAGGATCGATCGATCGATGTGCTGCAACGGTTGCACCGCGGGGGGCCCAGCACCATCGTGGATCCGAGCACGCATGATGTCGCTCATCCACCCATGGCGGCATCGACCGCCTGCATGACAGCGGCCTGCAGGGCACGGTGACGGTCGAGATTCCCAGAACGCGGCGTGACGAGCTCGACGATCGCGGGAGCGTCGTGCGACCAGGCTCGCTTCAAGGCTTGCGCTGCCTCCGTGCGCGTGCTGGCACGCGCATACGGCAGCGAGAACATGGAGGCCGCACCCTCGAAGGAACAGCCATGCGGCGTGCCGAAAAGAGCCTCGAAGGGCACAGCTTGCTGGGCCACGGGCAGGAAGTGGAAGATGCCGCCGCCATCGTTGTTCACGATGGCCAGCGTGCAACGGCCCGGTGTACGGCGCAGGAGCTCAAGGCTCGAGAGATCGTGCAAGGCACTGACATCACCGATGAGCGCGGTGGTCGGTGCCCCGCTGCGCGCGATGCCGCTTGCGGTGGCGATCAGGCCATCGATGCCGCTCACGCCGCGCTGCCCGAGCACGACCAGATCGTGGCGCAGGGGCGCATGCATGTCCAGGTCGCGCACGGGCATGCTGTTGCCTGCCAGGAGCACACCGGCAGGCGTGTGCTGCGCGATCCACCGGGCGATCCATGGTTCGCTGAGATCGTCGGTCGACTCCATCCACGCTTCGATCGCCGCGGCGGCCGCAAGGTCGGCGTGCACGAAGGGATCGGTCAGTGCGCTGGGCACCGCCGGCAGTGCCTCGGGCTGGCCGTTCACGAGATCCCGCGCCAGCGCGGCCAGGTCCACATCGAGCGAGAACGCCGCGGTATGCGATGGATCCTGACGCTGTGCATGCCGGCCGATCAGCACCGGACGAACGCGCGAGGCATCCATCCATTGGGCCACGGCCTTGCTCGTGAGCGCGCCGCCCACGCGCAGGATCGCGTCGGGCGTGAGTGCCCGCTGCGCGGGATCGCTGCGCAGCAGCAGGTCGCCATGCGCGATCACGCGCGCGAGGGCCGACGGCACGCCCCGAAGCCCGCTGGTGATGTCGGCCACCACCGGCCAACCAAGCCTGGCGGCGAGGATGAGCACGGCATCGCGCTCAGCCTCGTCCCGCAGGGCCCCCGCCACGATCACGCCACGCGAACTGCCGCGCGTGACCGCTCGCAATGCAGCGAGCAACCCCGGGCCGCCACCGAAGCACGCTTCGGCACGCCACGGCGCGGTCGAACCGATCCAGGCACGGACCGAGTCCAGCGTCGCGCGATTCCAGGCAGACTCCTGCACACCCAGTGGTTCACGGAACGGGCAGTTCACCTGCACGGCACCGCACGGCACGGTGTGTGCACGATTCCAGGCTTCAGCCGCGGTCGAGAGCACGACGCGCGCATCCACCTCATCGGTCGGGCAACCCAGATCGACGCTCCACCGCGCGAAGCGACCGAGCACATCGCGCTGGGGAATCGCCTGGTTCGCTCCGCACTCCAGGAGTTCCGGCGGCCGGTCGGCGGTGAGCAGGATCATCGGGATGCCGCTCGCCCATGCCTCGACCGCTGCGGGAAGGAGGTTGGCGACGGCCGTACCGCTGGTCGTGATCACCGGTGCCGCGCAGCCGGTCGCCTTGGCGATGCCCAGCGCGTGGAACGCCGCACTGCGCTCATCGAGCGCCACCACGACATCCAGCCCACTCGCCTGTGCAGCCAGGACCAGCGGCGTGCTGCGCGAACCGGGAGAAACCACGACATGACGCGCGCCCGAGCGCACGAACTCGGCCACGACCAGGCGCGCCCACAGGGCATTCAGGTTCGGGGCATCGTCGAAGGTGATCATGCGTGTGCGGGCTCAGGAGACGGCGTCGAACGACTCCATCTTGCGGGCCGTCTCGAGCCATTCGGCATCGGCCTCGCTTCCCCGCACGATACCCGCGCCACCGAACGCCACGGCTTGGTCGCCGTGGACCAGCGCACTGCGGATGCCCACCGCAAAATCGCTGCGACTCGCGCTGACGAGTCCAACCACGCCGGCATACAGGCCGCGATGGTCTCCTTCGTGCGCCGCGATGAAGGCGCGCGCCGCTTCCGTCGGGGTGCCGCACACCGCCGGCGTCGGATGCAGCGCGGCCAGCAGCGCGCTGTCGCGAACATCATCGGACATCCGCGCGCTGACACTGGTCATCAGGTGCTGCACATGCGCCAGGCGCACGATCCCCGGCGTCGGCTCGGCATCGAGCTGGTCGCTCCACGGCACGAGCACGGCCTTGATGCGCTCCAGCACGAGATCGTGTTCCAGCCGGTTCTTCGCGCTGGCCAGCAGACGGCTCGCCAGCCACGCATCCGCGGCCATGTCCGGCCCGCGCGGGCAGGTGCCGGCGATCGCCTCGGTGTGCACCACGCGACCCTTGCGCTTGAACAGGCGCTCGGGCGTGATCGACACGAAGCTGGAGCCGGGTGCCGCCTCGACCGCGATCTGGAAGACATCGTTCGCCGCCGAGCGGAGCGACATCAGGAGCGCCATGGGATCGATCGCATTGACGGCGCGATAGCGTCGTGTCCGCGCCACGACGACCTTGTCGAGCCTTCGGGACACGATCGCATCGAGTGCCGCATCCACCATGCGGGCCCAGTGCGACGGATCGCTGTCGGATTCAAGCCGAAGCGCCACGCGCTGCACGGATGTGGGCTGGCGCAGCGCACGCAGCGCGTCGAGCGATCGCGATGGATCGCCGTTCACGTGCACCGCAAGGGTGGTCACGGTGCGCATGCGGCGCACCTCGATCAGGGGCAGCGAGACACGCATGGCGCCGAAGGCCGACCAGACACCGGTGATCGGCGCATCGGCATCGAAGACGCACGAGGTCACCAGGAATGGCGACGCTGGCTCGTGCATGCGTGGAAAGATCGGGGGCTCCTGCTCAAGCAGGCGCTGCACGCGGGCATCCTCGAGCGATGGCGCTGCGAACAGGCAGCCGAGGCTGGCCATCTCCAGGCTTCCCTCGCGGTTGCGGAACATGGTGCGCTGACCGGGCTGCTGGCTCGCGACCCATGCCATGATGTCGAGCGGCTCGATCTCCATCTCGATGCGGTCCAGCGCATCGCTCGAACGGGTGCCAAAGGTCTCGACGGCTGCGGCCAGATGCTGCACGGCTCGCGCGAGCGAGGCGACGCCCGGAAGGCGCCGCACATGCAGGGTCATGGTGTCGGCCGAGGCCATGAGTCCGGAAGTCTAGGAATCATGAAGGGTGTCACGGAGCCTCAAAGTCGCCCTGCGGTCCCCTTGGTTTATTGGACCACCAGCCGAGCCGCATGCTCCCGACCCCCGTACATTCCGACCTTCGTGAACTTCCGCCGCCGCAAGCGCTCGATTCACCACGCCGAGGCCCACGCTGACGAGGCGCCCTCGAGGATCCGGGTCATGGAGCACCCGCTGGTGCCCCAGGGCCCCGCGCCGGTCATACGAACCCAGACCGAGTTGGCGGAATTGGTCGACCACCTCCGCGCTGCCCGCACCTTCGCCTACGACACCGAGTTCATCGGCGAAGAAACCTTTCACCCACGCATCTGCCTGGTGCAGGTTGCCACCACCGAGCGCGTGGCGATCATCGATCCCACGCAGACACCTGACCTCTCCGGCATCTGGTCCGCCGTCTGCGACGAGCGACTGGTCACGCTGGTGCATGCCGGCGGCCAGGATGTGAACGCGGCCCAGCGCGCCGCCGGGGTGCTGGCGCGCAATGTGATCGATACCCAGATCGGCGCGGCGCTCATGGGCATGCCATGGCCGGCCAGCCTGGCGAACACGGTCGAGTCGCTCACGGGGCATCACCTGTCCAAGGGCCACACCTTCACGGATTGGGACGCACGGCCGCTCACCGCAAGCCAAGTCAGTTACGCGGCCGACGATGTGCGCTACCTCCCGCTGGTCTGGCAGCGGATGCACGAACGCCTTGCAGAGCTGGGGCGGGTCGAGTGGGCCCGGCATGAGTGCGAACTCGAGATCAAGGCCAGCGAGTCATTCGATCCCGAGAGCCAGGTCCGTCGCGCCTGCCGCGGCATGAACCTGCGTCCGCGCGTGATGACGATCCTTCGCGAACTGGTGGTCCTGCGCTATGAACTCGCGCGGACCAAGGATGTGCCGCCCCGCACACTCTTGGCCGACGCTCCCCTTCTCGATGTGGCCCGCGCCAAGCCTGAGTCGGTGCGCGAACTCGATGATGTCCGCGGGCTGCCGCGGCCGGTCGTCCAGGAGTCCGGCGAGGCGATCATCAACTGCATCGCGCGCGCCAAGGAACTCCCGATCGACCGCGATCGGATCTGGACTCCGCCCGACGAGAACGCCGACGACCGCATGAAGATCGATGCCCTCTGGTCGATCGTCAACATGCGTTGCATCGGCATGCATCTGGCACCGACGATGGTGCTCACGCGCCAGCAGCTCAGCCGTTGGTACCTGGCCCGGCAGAAGGATCCGGAGGCACGCCTCTTTGAGGACAGCGACTGGCGCCATGCCGCCATCGGGGTCTGGCTGGACTCGTTCATGGCCGGCAAGGAGCGCCTGGAACTTGAATGGGGCCCACAGGGGCCTCAGTCGGCGGGCTGAGGTCGCCGGGGCGGCGTGCAGACCGCGCGTGGAGTGCTCGCCATCGGGCTGCCGACCGCATCGGCGCCCCGGAAAATCACCAGAATTCTCGTTGGAAGTTGAATGGTTGCCACTACCTTCGTCACCCTCCGGAGGTTCCAACATGAGCACCACCATCCAAGGCACCCCGACCCGGAAGCCCAGCCCAACCAAGCCCCGCCCGCTGCCGCAGTGGAAAGTGCTGGTCCACAACGATGATGTGAACACCTATGCGCATGTCATCCGCAGTTTCATGGACATCCTGCGCATGGAAGTCACCATGGCGCTGATCAAGACGACCGAGGTCGATCGCACCGGCGCCGCCGTGGTGTGCGTGACGCATCGCGAGCACGCCGAACTCGTCCAGGGCCAGTTGCAGTCGAAGTCGCTGACGGTCTCCATCGAACCCGACGCGTGAAGCCCGCAAGCGGCGCGGGTCAGGTGATCGGCGCGGGTCACGCGATCCAATCCGTGATCACGCGGCCGTGCACATCGGTCAGGCGCATGTCGCGGCCGCCGAACATGAAGGTCAGTCGCTCGTGGTCGATGCCCATCAGATGGAGCATCGTCGCATGCAGGTCATGGATGTCGACGCGGCGGTCCACGGCCTTGTAGCCGTACTCGTCGGTCGAGCCATACACGCTGCCGCCGCGCACACCGCCGCCGGCCATCCAGATGCTGAAACCGAATGGATTGTGGTCGCGCCCCGCCGTGCCCTGCGCGAACGGCGTGCGTCCGAACTCGCCGGCCCAGACCACGAGCGTCTCGTCGAGCAGGCCACGCTGGCGCAGGTCCTTGAGCAACGCGGCGATCGGCTGGTCGACCGTGCGTGCATTGTCCTCGTGGCCACCGACGAGGTTTTCGTGCTGGTCCCAGCGGTCGTTGTTGGCGGTGTAGGGAATCGTGAGCTCGACGAACCGCACGCCGCGCTCGACCAGGCGCCGCGCGAGCAGGCACTGCGCCGCGAAGATCCGCGTGGGCTCGTACGCGTGGTCCATGCCGTACATCGACTGCGTGGCCGCGCTCTCGCGCGAGACCTCCATCAGTTCCGGCATCGCCCACTGCATGCGGAAGGCCAGCTCCCAGTTGGCGATCGCCGCCTCGACCGCACCGCATGACGGCGCACTCCCATCGAGCGCAGCGACCAGGGCCTGCTTGCGCCGCTGTGCATCGGCTCCCTCGCGCGGGCGCACATTGGCCAGGCCGTCACCGCGCGGCAGCACCACGCTGCCCTGGTGCGTCGCCGGCAGGAATCCGTTGCCGAAGCACTCGAGCCCGCCCGGCGGCACGAGCCCGCCATTGAGCACCACGAAGCCAGGAAGGTCGGCGCTCTCGCTGCCCAGGCCGTAGCTCGCCCACGCGCCCATGCTCGGCCGGCCTGCGAGGCCGGCACCGGTGTGCAGGAAGTAGTTCGCGTTCGTGTGCTCGCTGAACTGGCTCGTCATGCTGCGGATCACCAGCAGCTCGTCGGCCATGGCTCGCACATGCGGGAAGAGATCGCTCACCGGAGTGCCGCATGAGCCACCCGGACGGAACGCCCACGGGCTGCCGAGCGTGCTGCCGTTGTTGTTGAACTGCGTGGGCTCCATCGCCAGGCCGAAGGGCTGGCCATTCTCCTTGGCCAGCCGCGGCTTGGGATCGAAGGTGTCCATGCTGCTCGGACCGCCGTCCATGTAGAGGAAGATCACATTGCGCGCGCGGGCCCGCAGCGGACGCGGTGCGAGCGAACCCTCGACGAGTCCGGCCATCGCCCTGGGTCCCATCATGCCCGCCGCGGCCACCATGCCGAAACCACTCATGCACTGCCGCAACATGTCGCGGCGCGTGAGGGCCAGTGGCGAGAAGGATCGGCAGTGATGGCCCATGGTTCAGTCGATGAAGAGGAACTGCTTGGTGTTCAGGATCGCGTGCGCGAGCGCCGACCACGCGGCGGGACTCGGTCCGCCCTCGGTCTGCAGGAACGCCACGCACTGATCGACCTGCGCGGTCGTCGGCGCACGGCCCCAGGCGTCGTGCAGCATGCCTGAGGCGACCCGCGCCATGGACCCAGGGGATCCATCGCACGATGCACCCGCCCGCTCACCCCAGCGCGCAGCAAGGTCATGGACGAGTGGCGCATTCATCATCGCCAAGGCCTGCGCCGGGACATTGCTCTCATGGCGTCGACCGACGGTCGTGGTCGGGACGGGCAGGTCGAACATGGCCAGGAACGGATCCGCAAAGTTGCGCCGCACCTCCAGGTACACGCTGCGACGACCGTTCCCATCAAGCGGGCCTGACTGGCCCGGTCGCCCGCGACCGGTCATGAACTCCGTCAGGTGCGTCGGGACGCCGGGTCCGCCCATCGAGCGATCGAGACGACCGGACAGAGCGAGCATCGAATCGCGAACGCTCTCGGCGTCCAGTCGTCGGATGAACGCGCGGTGCAGGAGTGCGTTGGCGGGATCGATCGCTTCGGCCTGCTCGCTCGCGATGCCTGACTGCGCAAAGGTCGCGCTCAGCGCGATCTGCCGAACGAGACGCTTGATGTCCCAGTCGCGCATGAAGTCGACGGCCAACCAATCGAGAAGTTCCGGATGCGTTGGCGCCGAGCCCAATGCACCGAAGTCATCGGGCGTGGGGACGAGTCCGCGGCCCATCACATGCTGCCAGATCCGGTTGACGATCACACGCGCCACCAGCGGATGCGAGCCATCGACGAGCGTTCGTGCGAGTTCGAGCCGCCCCGAACCGACCATGCCGGGCGCAGGCATGCCGGTCGCCAGCACGCCCATGGCCCCACGCGTGACCGAGTCACCGAGTCGACGCGCGCTGCCTCGCACATGCACGCTGTCATCCCAGACGCCGGCCTCGGCCAGGATCAGCGCTTCGACGGAGTCCGGCAGTGCACGGGCATCGATCGCCGACAACCCATCTGCCATGGCAGGATCGGCCGGAACCGAGGCGGGCATGGGCTTGAGTTCCGCAGCGGGCACGAAGGCAAGCCACGCCACATCCATCGCGCCGCCGCCATCATCGATGTACTCGATGTGCGCCCGTCGCCCCTGGAATCGACGCAGGTCATGCACCACAGCGGCCCATGCGCCACCGGTATCGGGTGACTGCGTCATGCCATCGAAGAGCAGCGCATTCTGGTCATCCAGGAAGTAGCCGTCGATCACGCACCGGATGCGCACGCCGGCGCCGCGCACCGCGTGCGCCAGGTACGGACCATCGATCGTGAAGGAGGAACTGCGCAGCCAGCCCTTCAGGGCGTGCCCACCGACATCGCTGGTGGCGATGTCGCGCTCGAGCGCCACGACCGCCGTGCCACGCTGTCCGATCGTCGGGCGCTCCCCGGATGTCCTGGCGAAGGCCGCACCACCCACGGTCCACCCCTCTGGCACGGGCTGGTCGAAGGTGGCCAGCACGCGCAGTGCATCGGCGGGAGGAGTGGGCGTGGTGGGTGATGTCGTGCTGCCTTCGTCCGCGCGCTTGCCTTGGGCGAGCGCAGCATGCGCCGCGAGTTCCAGCCGCGCAGCGACGCGCGCCGTTCGCTCCTGTTCCATGCGCCCATCATCGAGCCAGGCTGGCGTACGGGCACTGCTCTTGAGCGATCCGCTGAGGGCGTAATAGTCCCGCTGCGCGATCGGATCGAACTTGTGGTCGTGGCATCGCGCACAGGCCACGGTGCTGCCCAGGAAGGTCCGGGTCATCACATCGACCTGGTTCGCGATGCGCTCGGCCTCGTCGGCGGCGACATCGACCGGCGCGTGCGTGCCTTGGGCCAGCAGCCAGAAGCCCGTGCCGATCGCACTGACATCGGCGTTCCAGGCCGGATCCATGCGGGGCGTGTCGAGTGCGTCGCCGGCCAGGTGCTCGAGCACGAAGCGGTCGTACGGCACATTCGCGTTGAAGGCGCGGATCACATAGTCGCGGTAGCGCCATGCATGCGGGATCGGATAGTCGAACTCGTGACCGTAGGTCTCGGCATAGCGCACCAGGTCGAGCCAATGCCGACCGAAACGCTCACCGAAGTGCGGTGACGCCAGGAGCAGATCGACGGCAGCCTGCGGAGTCGTGGCTCCCTCGAGCCCATCGATCGCCATGGGTGGCAGGCCAGTCAGGGCGAAGGACCATCGACGCACCAGGGTGTCATGATCGGCGGGCGAGGCAGGAGCCATCCCAATTCGCTCGAGCCCAGCGAGCACGAAGTGATCCAGTTCGCCTCGCGGCCAGGTCCCATCGCGCACGCCGGGCACGGCCGGATGTCTCACGGGCTCCCACGACCAATGCGCCGCATAGGCCGCGCCCTGCTCGATCCACGCCTTGATCGTGTCGCGCTCGGCAGCGGTGAGTGGCGGCCCCTTGGGCGGCATGCGCTCATCGGGATCATCGCTCAGGAGCCTGCGCCAGACCTCGCTCGCACCAGGATCACCAGCCACGATCGCCGCGTGGCCATCGCGGTCAGCCTTGGCCACATGCGGATCATCCAGTCGAAGACCCACCTTGCGGCTCTCGGCATCGGGCCCGTGGCAGACGAAGCAACGAGCCGCGAGGATCGGCCGTACCTCACGGTTGAAGTCGATGGTGCGCTCCCCCGCATCCCCGGCAGCCATGCAGAGCAGCGTGATGATCGCGGGGAGCATGCCGGAAGTAGAGCCCGGACCCTGCGTGGGAGCAAGCCTTGGGCCCTGCGATCGTCGAGGATCCTTGGGCCGCACGCTCGATTCAGTTGCGCTGGATGCGGAACACGGCCATCCGGGCATGCAGGCAACCGGCGGTGGCCAGTGCCTCATCGCCAGCACCCAGATAAAGATCAATCCGGCCCGCACCGGTGATCGCGCCGCCGCAGTCAGCGGCATAGACCAGGCGTGGTGCAGCGAGATCGTGCTGCACTCCGGGCTGATCCGGTTCAGGCACCAGCAGCAGCAGGCTCCCGATCGGGATCACCCGTGCATCAACCGCGACCGCCTGTCCGGCAAGCAGCGTGAGACCGAACGGCGACTGAGGCCATCGCTCGCACGGAACCTCGCGCCACCAGACGAAGCGATCGTTGCGGTCGCACGCTGTGCGCACGAGCGCAGGCTCGCGCTGCCAGAGCGCGCGCAGGCCATCGAGCGTGGCCGCTTGTGGATCGAGCGCCCCATCAGCCACGAGCATCCTGGCGAGGCTTGAGTAGGGACGCTCGTTCGTGCCATCATGCACCAGGCACCGCAGCGAACCGTCGGCGCGCTCAAGCTGCACGCTGCCATTCACCGCTGCCACATAGACGCTGAACTCGTCCGGACCATGAGCGATCACCGCGTGCGTACCCGGGTCATTCGCCGCAGCCGCCAGCCACTGGGCTCGCGTCGGGCCCTCGCCGCCTGAAGGCAGCCCTGTCGGGCGGGCGAAGAACGCCGTGCGTGCATCGCCACTGGCCGACTCACGCAAGCGCGGCGAGGCATACGCGGTCACCAACGCGGGCTCGGCATCGACTGGATGCAGCGACAGTCTTGAAAGCGATGCATCAGTGCCACCCACGAGCGCATGAAGCACATCGATCGTCGGGATCGTGGGTGCGCGCGAACCCACCAAGGAGCCCGCCGTCGGTGCCGGCTGCTCACCGGACATGAGCCAGGGTTCGAGCGTTCGGCGCAGGCGATGGAGCGTGGTGCGATCCCCGGTGGCCGCAGCGAGCGCTGCACGGGAATCCATGCGCTCGGATGCAGCAGTCGATGCTGCCGGCGTGGATGCGATGGGGGCCGATGCGGTCGGCGCTGGACCGGCGGGCGCTTCTGGGGCCCCAGCGGGCTGTGGCACCGCAGGCCGTTGCCACGGCACCCGCACGAGTTCCCGATCAAGAAACACTGCCCCGGCCTTGTCGACGAACTTCACGCCCAGCGTGGCGTCACCTGCATCAAGCCGCGCCGTGAGCAGCGCCATCATGTTGGGGTGCGGGAAGTGCTCCTTCACCCAATCGCTGCGCGACCAGAGGCTCGAATCATGCACGCGTGCATGCATGGGGCTCGACACGACCTCCCAGAGATCGCGTCCTGCGCTCCCCTCGGTCGGATGCAGCAGCAGGCGACTGGTATGCACATCACCGCTCACGAGCACTACGCCGCCCGGGACCTCTCGAAGGATCCGCATCAGTCGCGCGTACTCCTCGGGATACATGCCCCAGTAGTCGGTCTTGAGGGGTCGCACCGAACTGTTGAAGACCATGCTGCTGACGATCACCTTGATTCCAGCGGTCGACGCGGCAAGGCCGTCGCGCAGCCACGCCCACTGCTCACGGCCCAGGAGCGTCCATCCCCCGGCGGTGGCGGCATCGGCCGTGCCATCGATGACAGGATCATCGGCATCGAACGGGGTACAACGCGCAGTCCGCGCGAACCACCGCGTGTCGAGCATGAAGACTTCCATCGGTCCGAGGCGGAAGCGGTGGAACACACCTTCGGTGCCTGTGCCGAAGGAGGGATTCACCCGCCATTCCCGGAACGCCTGCAGGCTTCGCTCCCTTCCCTTCAGCCGGCCATCGGTGTCGTTGAGGCCGAAATCGTGGTCATCCCAGACGGATGAAAGCGGCGTGGACGACAGCCACTCAGCCATGCCGGGCTGCCCGAGGAACTCACCATGGCGCTTGCGCTGCCGAGCCAGATCCGTCGTATCGATGTAGGGCGTATCACCGATGAACGCCACGGCATCGGGATGGAGCGCGGCGATCGTGCGCAGGAGCTGCTGGGTGTCCTCCTTCTCGTCGGCGCAACTGCCGACGGCGAGCGTGGCCATGCCTGCATCCGCAGCGAGCATGCGGATCGTGCCGTCGAAGCCCTCGGCATCCCTCGATGCGCCACCCTTCACGCCCGTAATGCGGTAGCGGTGCGTGCTTCCCGGCACGAGTCCCCGCACCGACCACACCAGGATGCGCGGCGTTGGACGCTCGGCGGCCGTGGCGTCAAGCCGTTGCTCGATCGCCGCCCCCGCCGCATCGAGCACCTCAAGCGCGACCTCGCTGCCGGGTACCCCATCCAAGCGAACCCAGACCTGCATCGCACGGTCATCGAGTTCTCCCAGAACGGGTCCATGCGTGATCCGTGTGGCGACGCGACCATCCTCCTCCGACTCGGATGCCGCAACCGAACCATCGACCCCCGAACCCATGAGGCTTCCCGCGCACGCAGCGAGTCCCCACGCACCCAGCGCCAAGAGAAGACCACGAAGCATGGCCAACGATCGATGAGGCAGCCGCATGGGTGCATTGAACAGCAGAGGGCCTCATCGTGTGAAGTCCGCTGGCTGCGCCCTCCGCGCTAGCCTGCACGGATGGCCAAGACGATCTGGGTCACCAGCGACACGCACTTCTGGCACGAGGAGGCGCTCACGCTCTACAAGCGGGAGTTCGGTGGCGTGGAAGAGATGAACGATGCGCTCATCGGCCTGATCAATGCCACGGTGAAAAGGGGCGACGAACTCTGGCACCTGGGCGACTTCGTGGCCGGGCTCACCTGGAGGAAGCACCCACGCAAGGCGGTCAAGCTCGCGCGCGACTGCCGTGAGCGGATCCGCTGCTCGACGGTGCATCTGGTCCGCGGCAATCATGATCCGCGACTGCCGGGCTACGAGCGGCTGTTCGATTCGGTCCATGACATCGCCAGTTGGAAGGGCTGGGAGCGTGGCAAGCACCGCATCGTGCTCTGTCATTACCCGATGCTCGCTTGGCAAGGTCGCTGGAATGGCGCACTGCACCTGCACGGACACCTGCACGGTGGCCTTCCCAGCCAGAGCCGATCAGCCGATGTCGGCGTGGACTGCCACCGCTACCGACCGGTCGCGATGGAGTCGATGCTCGCGCGCTGCGCGCGACAACCGATCCAGCACCTCGACGAATACCAACGCCCACGCACGCGCTAGCGCATCACTCGGGTATGGCGCTCGGGGCGCCATCGGAACCGGAACCCAAACCCTTGGTCGCACCATCATCACCCTGTGATGCACCCCCCGGCGCGGCACCGTCATCGCCGCCCTTGCCGCGCCCCTTGCGTCCGGCCGCGCGCGCCTGCTCGAGCAGTTCCCATTGGCGCCAGGCCTCGCGCACGCCATCGGCCCACGCAAAGGTCGGGCTTGCCGCAGGATCCCATCCGGCTAGGTGCTCCTGGCCTGCGCGCGCATCGGCACGGGTGTACGCCCATGGCTGCCCATAGACCTCCATGCAGAGTTCCCAGACCGCGGGGTCGTACTCCTTGAGTTCCACGACCGTGTCCACATGATTGTGCTGGTGGTCGTTCTCGCGGTTGGTGTCGAAGAAGGATTGCGTGGCTTCGGCCCAGTACTCCATGCGGTTCTCGCTGGCATACGCCCCCTGCCACAGTCCCTTCTTCATCGCGGCGTCGTAGGCCGCTCCGAGTCGGCGATCAAAGGTCGGATCAACCGACGACAGGCCCATCTCGTGGATCGCGTGCGCAAACTCATGGATGAAGATGCTCTCGGTGGAGTAAGGATCGCCGGGATAGGTCAGCAGGTTCTCCTCGCCAGCACTGACGGCCGGCCGGTGCGGCGTCGCCCCAAGCCCGCGCGCACGCATGTCCCAATAGCCCTTGGGTTCGAGATCGCTGTGCTCGGGTACATCGGTCGTGACCTCGCCCAGATCCATGATCGCCACGCGCACATTGTTCGCACCCATCGCGCGTGCAATCTCGGGCCGGCTGCGCAGCATGCGTCGTGCGAGCCAGACCGCTTCCTGGAGCGCGCGCGGATCGACCTTGGCGCTGGCCACGAACGGGAGCCCCTCCCACACGATGCACTGCTCGTAGAAGGGCTTGAGTCCGAAGCGTTCGCGCACATCCGCCGGGATCGGCCCCGGGGCAGCGACCACGCGATCCACCAGCGTGCTCCCGGGAACCGATGGTGCCACGACAGCATCATCGACCGTGGCGATGAGCAGGAGTGCGCAGGCAAGGTGAAGCATGCAGATACGGTACCGAGCCCATGGGCCGCGCCATGCAGGCGTGATGTCCAGGATCGATCACCGTGGCCGCGCTCGGACCGTGCAGTCCGGCTGCATGGCCACGATGCGCACGGCGCACGCGGGGATGGACACCGCCCGAGCCCGGATCCCGCTCAGTGCAGGCCCTCTTCCTCGTGCGCCTTGAGGATCGCGCGGAAGGTCGGCAGGTTCTCCATGAAGAGATCCACGATCTCGGGGTCGAACTGGCCTGAGCGCTCGCTGGTGATCAGGTCGATCACGCGATCCTCGGGCCATGGCTCCTTGTAGCAGCGCCGTGCGCTCAGCGCGTCGTACACATCGGCAATGCCGACGATGCGCGCTTCGAGCGGAATGGCATCGCCACGCGGCGGTCGCATCGTTCCATCGGCCTGCGGCACCGACGGATAGCCCTTGCCATCCCAGCGCTGGTGGTGATGGAGCGCGATCCGCTTGGCCACGAGATCGAACTCACGGTCATCACCGAAGAGATCCGCACCGATGGTGGCGTGCCGTTCCATCACGGTGCGCTCATCCGGGTCGAGCTTGCCCGGCTTCTTGAGGATCGCATCGGGAACGCCGACCTTGCCGACGTCATGCAGCGTCGCGGCCAGCGCGAAACGGTCCACATCGCGCTCCCACTCCGTGCCGCTCCGGGCGCGCCGGGCGCCCCATGCCTCGAGGATGATGCGCGAGATGCGTGACACGCGCTGGACATGCGGCCCGGTCTCGCTCGGGTCACGCAATCGCGCCATGGCGATCGTGCGATCGATGAGGCTCTTCGTGAGCTGCGCACGCTGCACGCTCATCGACACGGTGGCGGCAAAGCGCGCTGCCACCCCGATGTCACCGGGCTCGAAGCCGGTCGTGCTCGCGCCATCGGCGCGATGCGGGTTGATCAGCTGAAAGACCCCGATGCAGCGACCGCTCTCACCGAGCAGCGGCACACCCAGGATGCTCCGCGTGTGGTAGCCCGTGCGCTCGTCGACCGAGCGGTTGAAGCGGTATGGCGCATCGGGCGGCAGGTCGTAGACATCGGGCACATGGAGGATCTTGCCGGTGACCGCCACATACCCCGCAATGCTCGAGGTATCGAGCGGGAGCACCACCGAACGCACGAACCGCTCCGCACTGCCGAGCACGTCGTTCTGCGCATAGACCATGCGCAGTTGGTTCCCCTCGCGCACAAAGACGCCGCCCGCCTCGCAGCGGGTGAACTGCCGCGCATCCGAGAGCACGCGCGTGAGCACGGTGTCGGGGTCGTTGAGCTGTGCAAGCTCGTTGGCGGACTGCTCGAGCGCACCGAGCCGTACCTCGCCATCCATGGACTCGCGCCGGGAGGCGTGCAATGTGATTCCGGCATCGATGTTGGCGATCAGGATGTCACGCAACTCATGCGGCTGCGGCATCTTCACGATGACCCCACGCGCGCCCAAGTCCTTGGCCTGACGGCTGACGACTGGATCATCGCTTGCCGTCAGCGCCAAGATCGGGATCGTGTCGCCCCGAGGCAGTTCGCGGATCGCGGTGATCGCATCGAAACCGTTGATCCCCGGCATCATCAGGTCAACGATCACCAGATCGAGCTCCACCTCTGCAAGACGCCCGCGCAGTTCGGTCAGCGCGATCGCGCAATCCGTGAAACCATGCACCTTGATGCATGGGTCATCCGCAAGCACACGCCGCACGAATTCAACGACCATCGGCTGGTCGTCGATGACCACGACATGGATGTCATGACCGGCCTGCGCTTTGTTCGAACTCGTCTCCATGCGTACCGGGCCGGATGCTAACCATATCGGTTCATGCTTCGATTGCCGAGCCGAACGGCGTCGCAGGCCGCGCTACCCTGCCATGCATGGCACAGGTACCGCTCGTCGGCGTGATCATGGGGTCGCAGAGTGACTGGGAGACGATGCAGCACGCCAGCGCGATGCTCGCCCTGCTCGATGTGCCGCATGAATGCCGCGTGGTCAGCGCGCACCGAACCCCTGACCTGCTCTTCGAGTACGCCTCCACCGCCCATGCCCGTGGCCTGCGCGTGATCATTGCGGGAGCAGGTGGCGCGGCACACCTCCCGGGCATGTGCGCAAGCAAGACGCACCTTCCGGTGCTCGGGGTGCCCGTCGAGAGCAAGGCCCTGCGCGGACTCGACTCGCTGGTTTCGATCGCGCAGATGCCCGCCGGCATCCCGGTGGGCACGCTCGCCATCGGCCGCGCCGGTGCCGCCAATGCCGGCATGCTGGCCGCGGCGATCCTCGCCCATACCGAAACTTCCGTGCGCACGCGGCTCGAGCGCTACCGGGCGCAGCAAACCGCTTCCGTGCTCGCGCATCCGGTTCCGCGCGCCGGGCATGTCGCTGCCACGATCGATCTGGCGCTCGCGCAGCCCTTGATCGAGTGGCGGGGATTGGGGGCGGCGGCGACCGGTTCCTCGCGTCGCTCGGGCACGCCGCGTTCAAGCGATCGCGCTGCGCGCACGGCCAAGGGTGTCCGGCGCGGAAAGGGCCGTCGATGAAGGTCGGCATCGTCGGGGGAGGCCAGCTGGGCCGCATGCTCGCGCTCGCCGGGGTGCCGCTGGGCATGCGGTTTCGCTTCCTCGAACCCAGCATGAGCTGCCCTGCGGCGGCACTGGGCGAGGTGGTCGGCACGCCGTACGACGATCCCGAAGGCCTGGTGCGGTTCGCCCAGAACCTCGCGGTGGCGACCTACGAGTTCGAGAATGTCCCCACCACGACCGTCGAGTTTTTGCAGCAATCGATCGGGGTCCATCCTGGCGCACGGAGCTTGCAGATCGCGCAGGATCGCATCCAGGAGAAGCACTTCTTCAAGGAGTGCGGCCTCGAGGTGCAGGCGTTCCATGCGGTCGGTTCGAGCGCCGACCTGCCGCGGGCGATCGAGGCGGTCGGCCCCGCCGGCGTGCTCAAGTCACGGCGCATGGGATACGACGGCAAGGGACAGCGCATGATCCGGAGCGGCGATTCACTCGAAGCCGCGTGGGTGGCGCTGGGCAAGGTGCCATGCATCTACGAGGCGTTCGTCGACTTCGAGCGCGAGGTGAGCATCATCGGTGTCCGCACGCGCGTGGGTGGCAAGCCGCAGGTGGCGTTCTACGAACTGTGCCAGAACGAGCATGTGAGCGGGATCCTGCACCAGACCGTGGTGCCCGCGCCCGAGGGTGGTCGGCTGGCCGCACTCGCGCGCGAGCAGGCGCATGCGGTGATGGAACGGCTCGATCACATCGGTGTGCTCACGATCGAGTTCTTTGCTCAGGGCGACACGCTCATCGCCAACGAGATGGCTCCGCGCGTGCACAACTCCGGCCACTGGACGATCGAAGGCGCGCAGACGAGCCAGTTCGAGAACCACCTGCGCGCGATCGCCGGCCTGCCGCTGGGTTCGACGGCGCTGCGCGGCCCATGCGTGATGACGAACATCGTGGGCACGCTGCCGACGACCGCGAGCGTGCTCGCACAGCCCGACACCCACCTCCATCTGTACGGCAAGGCTCCACGCACCGGCCGCAAGCTCGGCCACATCACCGTGGTGGGGTGAGGGGCGGATCCGAAGGTGCGCTGCTTTCTGAGCTTGCACTCTCGCGTTGTCACTGCTTGAAGCGTGACCTTGTGCTCGTTTGCCCTTTCATGCGTGGCTGTATGCTTGACTGACATGCAGACCTCATTTGGGAGAACACCATGACGATCACTGAACTCCTCGTTTCCGCCGTTCTGGCACAGTCACCCTGCGATGGGACCTGGACCCAAGCTACCCCTGAAGGCCACGGCAGCGTGGCGATCGGCTACGACCCGGTGAGGCAACGCATCGTGACCGCTGCCGACGATGCGATCCGCGAGTACGACGGATCAACATGGTCCGTCCGCACGACCTTCGCGGGCGGGGCGGCACAATCGATGTGCTACGACCCGGCTCGGCAGATGATGTACATCTTCGGTCCATGGGGCCACGACGACAAGCTCTGGACGTATCACTGCCCCACCGCAACGCTCACGCTCGTCAGCGACAACGTGATCGGCGGCCGCGACTATGCCGCCATCGCCTTCGACACCACGCGTGATCGCCTGGTCGTCCATGGTGGATCCAACGGCAATTCGCTCCTTGCCGACACCTGGGAGTGGAACCCCGGGACCAACACCTGGCAATCATTCGGCAACGGACCGATCGGGCCTCGATACGCCCATCGCATGGTCTACGACAAGGCCCGAGGCCAGTCCGTCCTCCACGGTGGCTACTACTTCTTCAACCGCAGCGACACGTGGACCTGGAATGGTGCGACGTGGACACAGCTTCCGTCGACGGGGCCGGCACGCTACGTCTTCAACATGCTGTATGACGCGCGCCGCGGGCGCACCGTGCTTCACGGCGGAACCACCTGTTGCGGTGAAGTTGAGTACGGCAGTAGCTGGGTGCTCGAGGGCAACTCCTGGGTCCAGTGCGGGGTCGCAGGTCCGCCGCGCGGGTACGTGAATTGGGCGCATGATGAGGCGCGCGATGTGTACGTCCTTGCTGGTGGTATCGGCCCGACGCCGAGCGGCCGGCAGTGGATCCAAGCCACGCAGGAGTACACGCCGCCTTCGCTCTGCATCGCCGACGTGACGGATGATGGACTCGTGAACAGCGCGGATCTTGGGCTGTTGCTTGCAGCGTGGAACTCGATTGATCCGGCGTTCGATCGCTTTGATCTTGATGGCGATGGCACGATTGGCCAGGCCGACCTTGGTGTCCTGCTGGCGCAATGGGGATCCTGCCCGGACTGACTCGGCAACGCTGGCGGCCGTACGTCAGCAGCCGTCTGCTTGAGTGCTTCAACGCTGTCTCACTCGCACGAAGTTCAACGCAATCATCTGTGACATGTGGCGCAGTTCACCCACATGCAGTGTGACCCCTGCCTGCGAAATTGGTGATGGCTAGTGGTCTGTATGGTCATAGGGGCTATCTTTCCAGAATGGGCGCTTAGATCAGATGTGACCATCTACAGGTGCCGGCTCTGACCGGAGTGTTGTGTGCCGCTCTCTGCCAACAGTCGCACGCGCAGGCACCGATCGGCTGGCAGGTTGCCGCTCAGGCGATCGAGGCACCCGCCACTGGCGAGAACTGGGGCTACAGCATCGCGTTCAACGAAGACGCTTCGCTGCTGGTGGTCGGAGCGCCAAACGCGCGTGTGCTTGGTTCGAGCGGCGTGGGCAAGGTCTACATCTACGAGCGTGAGGTCGATGGCACGGGTGCGGTGAGTTGGGATCTGGCACAGACCATTCCGGCGCCACCGTTCGTCACCACCGATCCCGACGACCCGTACGTGGTCGTCGGCTTCGCGCAGTTCGGCTGCTCGGTCGCGCTTGAGAACGACACGCTCGTGGTCGGCTCGTAGGGCTGGACCGCGCAGGGCGAAACGACCACCTTCAGTGGCCGTGCGTTCGTGTACTCGCGGGTGTTGGGCACCTTCGGCACGGTCGATGCCGACAATCCTGATGACAACACGTACACCCTCCCCACGGCCGAGCTGCGGCCTGATGACCACGCTGCGCTCGACCTCTTCGGCTACGAGGTCGCCATCGACTTCGAGGCAGCCAACGGCACGATCGTCGTGGGCAAGCAGCTCGGCGAAGGGCCCGCGGCACAGAACAACGCTGGCTTGGCCTATGTGTTCGAGGGCAGTGGGAACGACTGGACCCAGGTCGCCAAGCTCACGACCGGCGATGACGCGGCCGCCAACGACAACTTCGGCGAGCAAATCGCCGTGCGCGAGGGCACCGTGGTCGTCGGCTGCCCCAAGCATGATGGCCCGACCGGCAGCACCAACAGCGGCACGGTCTTCATCTTCGAGCGGCCGGGCGCGTTCGGCACATGGGCCGAGGACACCGTGCCCACCGATTCCATCCGATCTGACGATGGCAGCTCCAACGATGCCTTCGGTGCGAGCGTCGACCTGCTCAAGGATGGAGCCGGCACGCTGATCGCGATCGGTGCGCCGGGATACGACCGTGACCTGGCTGGCGATTCGTTCAACAGCAACGGTGCGGCGTACGTCTACACAGGCTCCGGCACGACCTGGTCGCTGGCCGAGCGCTCGTTCGCTCGCCAATCGAATCCCAACAACGCCTTCGGCTTCTCTGTCTCGGCCGCGGGCTCGGTGAATCAGCCGAGCCTGGTTGTGGGCAGCCCAGGTTACGAAGGTGGTGCAGTGGGTTCGGGTGCTGGATTCAATGTGGTTGGCGGCGGCGGGGCCTACAGCCTTGCAGTCAGCGATCTTTGGGTGCCCGATTCGGCAGCCAACGGCTCGCTTGGCCGAAGCACGGCGCACCGTCGGATGATTGGCGAAAGCATCATCATCCGTGCAGCGCTCGGCAGCGAGTACCCCACGCTTGCGCCGCGCATCTTCGTCTGGGATTTCGGCACCTCCGTGCCGGGTCCCGACTACCCCACCGACAAGCAGATCGCCGCTGGTGTGCCGCCCTGCCCACATGCGCCGGGGCCCGATGGCTGGCTCTCCTGCGAACGAACACGTTCGGATGCAGATTCCGACGGAGTGCCTGATCTCTACGACAATTGCCCGACCACGCCCAATCCGCTGCAGGCAGATTGTGATGCCGACAACAGAGGGGACGTGTGCGAGATCGCCGCAGGCGCAATCGATGACAACGCCGACGGAGTTCCGGACTCATGTCAGTGCTTCGGAGACATCACGGGCAATAGGCTTGTTGATGGCATTGACATCGCCATCCTCATTTCTGCGTGGGGTGGCGGCGGAAGCGGCGAGTTCGATGCCGATCTGGATCAAAACGGACTGGTTGACGGTCGCGATCTTGCCATAGTCCTGTCGACTTGGGGCGCTTGTCCGGCCGATCCCTGAGTGCAAACCCGACTCACCCCACCCTTCCCCGCGCCACCTCGACCGCGCGAGCATCGACATCCACGCCGATCGCGCTGCGGCCCAGCCGCGCAGCAGCGACCAGCGTCGTACCGCTGCCACAGAAGCAGTCGAGCACGGCACCGCCGGGCGGGCAGCACGCGCCGACCAGCAGTTCAAGGAGCGCCAGCGGCTTCTGCGTCGGCCACCCCACGCGCTCCTTCGCCATGTTGTTGATCGAGGGCACCAGGAGCACATCGGTGGCCTTCTTCGTCTGGCCCTTCAAGCGCTGGCTCGTCGCGGGTACGCGTGGCGCGTTGAACCACCACGCACTGCCCTTCGCGTACCAGAGCAAGTCATCGTGCTTGCGCGCAAACATGCGCGGGCTCGAACCACCGAGTCCGTACTGCCACACCAGGTGATTCAGAAACCGCTTCTCGCCGAAGACCTCGTCGAGCAGCACACGAATCCTGTGGCTCGCGCGCCAGTCGCAGTGCACGAGCACCGTGCCGTCGTCACGCAGCACGCGGTGGATCGCCACCAACCGCGGCCGCAGCCAGTCGATGTACGCATCGAGCCCGCCGAAGCAATCGCGATACCCAAGCCGCGCACCGCTGCGCGAACTTCGCTTCGCCGCGCCCGTGTTGAATGGCGGATCGATGCAGCAGAAATGAAACTGCCGCGGTTCAAGCCGCGGCAGCACATCGAGGCAGTCGCCATGATGGATCTGGACCTGTGGCGCAGGCTTGCGTGCACTGCGGGCGACGGGCGTGGCTCCACGGCCCGCACGCGCACCAACACCGGACGCGCGCCGGCGCGCTCGTGGGGTGCGCGCCGCCGCAGCCATGCCGGATCAGCCCGCCTCGGCGCGTGGATGCGCGCGGTCGTACGCGTCGCGCATCTTCTGCGTGGTGAGGTGGGTGTAGATCTGCGTGGAGCTCAGGCTCTGGTGACCCAGGAGCTCTTGCACCGCGCGCAGATCCGCACCGTTGTCGAGCAGATGCGTCGCGAACGAGTGGCGGATCGTGTGCGGGCTGATGTCGGGATCCAAGCCGGCCTGCTCGAGGTACTTGGCAACCTTGCGGCGCACCGAGCGGCTGGAGAGCCGGGTGCCGTGCTTGTTCACGAAGAGCGGGCTGGTCGGGGCGAGCGGCCCACGCTCAGACTCGATCATGGTCAGGTACTTGCCGATCGAGCCCAGCGCGTGCACGCCAAGCGGCACGACCCGCTCACGACGGCCCTTGCCACGGATGATGATCTGCTGGCGCTCGATGTCCACATCGGCGCGATTGATGCCGACGACCTCGCTCACGCGGATGCCCGTCGAGTAGAGGGTCTCGAGGATCGCGCGGTCGCGCGCACCCAGGACCTCGCCATCGCTCGGCGCGGCCAGGAGCTTCTCGATCTGGTCGACGCTGATCGCCTTGGGCAGCCGGCGGGGTTGCTTGGGCGTGCGGATCAGGGTCATCGGGTTCGAGCCGATGTAGCCGCGCTTCTCCATCCACTTGTGGAAGCTGCGCAGCGTGGCAATCTTGCGGGCGGTCGTCGCCGGCGAGTAGTTCTGCTCGGCCATCTTGGTGAGGTAGGCGCGGATCACCTCGACATCGCCAAGGAGCAGCCAGTCGGTGACGGTTCTCTTCGCCGACGGATTGCGGGTCTTCAGGCTGGCCTCCTCGGCCGCCTGGTGCGCCGTGACCGAGTGCTCAGCGGTCAGGTACTCGGCAAACTGGCGCAAGTCGAGGCCATAGCAACGGCTTGTGTACGGGCTGAAATGCCGCTCGTCGATGAGGTAGGTCAGAAACTGGCCGATGAGTGGGTTGCTGTCGTGCATGGTGCGTTACCTGGTCGGGACCGAGAATCAGTCACACTTTGATCGGATGGCGGGTCCCCTAGGTTCAAAGAACCCGCCTTATGCACCGCAAATGTGTTATTTTGCCTTGTCCGAGTCAATGCCCTGCGCACACTTGCGCGAATATGCCGACCGGGTGCTCCCGGAACTTCATGCCAGACGGGTTTTTGGTCGATAAAGCACCCCTTTGCGCACTCCTTGTCGTCCCTTCCGCCCCTCCCGGCTACCATCTTCCCCCCTTCGGATCGCGTAGCTCAGCCGGTAGAGCAAGTGACTTTTAATCACTAGGTCCTGGGTTCGACTCCCAGCGCGATCACTCGGATCACTCCCCACGATGCTTGTTCTTCATTGCAATTGGTCCGGCCACGCCCTTCATCTCTGGGCAGAGGACCTCAGCGGTGCTCGGCAGAAACCTTCGGCGGTCGAACCGGGCATCCACCCGTTCGTGGCCAGCCATGTCGAACTGGAACGCGCCGTGCGTCAGGCCGGGATCCTGCACACCGACACCCATGCCACGCCGACCGAGCTCGCGCTGCTCCTCCCCCACCACCATGGTGCCGACGACGCGCTGCCCCTGCCCTCGAGCCGCTTGGCCGCCCTCCTGGGAACCTCCATCGACGCGGACAATGACCTGCAACTCGCGACAGTGCGCGTCGCCTCGATCGTGATCGCTCCGCGCGATGCGCTGGGCGTGCTGCTGGCCCTGCACCGGGACGACACCCCCCATCACTCGATCGAACTCGGCCATGAGACCAAGTGGTGGAACGCGGTCGGTCGCTTGGCCGTCGACCTCATTGCGGACCAGCGCGTGGTGCCGTCGCTGCGACAGGAGCGCACCGGAGCCCTGCATGCAGCTTGGCAGCCGTGGATGCACGACGGGGAATGGAACTCCCGCCTCGAGCGCCTGATCCTGAGCGTTCCCCCGAGCGCGCGCGCCGTGGGCGACGAGGGCTACGCCACCGGCGGTGCCGGCGTGTGGGCCATGCTCGAGGATTGCCTGGGCCTGATGGTCGATGCGCAGGTGCGCGAGGCCCTGTCGGCCGAGACCTACATCGATGCGATCGACGGTGCGGATCAGGCCGCGGACCCGCATGTGGCGTGGCTCGCGGGACTGCTCGACCGTGGCGATTCGGTCGTGCAGCCCAAGACCGTCGACCAGAGCCTCCTCAAGTTGGTGCGCGGCTGGATCGGCAATCTCGAGGACATCAACGAGAGCTCGGCATGGCGACTTCGCTTTGAGTTGCATGAGCCCTCACCGGGTGACGAGCCCGCGGCCGACGCCCTCTGGCACTGCTCATTCCACCTCGCCGACCCTGCGGGCACCACGACAGTCGATGCTGAGCAGATCTGGGCGAAGGCCAGCGGCGTCAAACGAGCGAAGAACGCCGCGCGCGCCGAGGAAATGGGCGCGCTGCTGCTTGCCGAACTCTCGCGCGCCAGCCGCATCTGGACGGCGCTCGAGGAGTCGCTCGAGGAGAGCGATCCGTGCGGCATGGACTTCACGACGAAGCAGGCCTATGAGCTGCTCGCCGAGATCCGTCCGGTCCTGCTCGAAGCGGGCTTCGATGTGATCGTGCCGGACTGGTGGGGACAGCCCGCGAGCCGGCTCGGTGCGCGACTCATGATCCACAGCGGCGAGGCCGAGCCATCGGGCAGCAGCGTCACGGGTGCCAGCAACGGTGCGCTCGGCCTGCAGTCGCTCGTCGACTACCGGTGGCAGATCGCGGTCGGCGATGCGCCGATCTCGCTGGAGGCATTCGAGGCACTCGCCAAGCAAGGCTCGCCACTTGTGCGCGTGAATGGCCAATGGGTCGAGATCCGCCCCGAGGATTTCCAGGGTGCGGTGCAGTTCCTTCGCGAGCACCCCGGCGGCAGCATGACGCTGATCGATGCGATGCGCTTGGCGCATGGGATCGACGGTCCCGTCGGCATGCCGATCCTGGGGATGGACGCCACTGGCTGGGTGGCCGAGATCTTCGGTGCGCGTGCCGGTGCCGAATCGCTGCAGATGCTCGAGCAACCCACGGGATTCCAAGGCTCGCTGCGCCCATACCAGCTGGCCGGCGTGAGCTGGCTGGCGTTCCTCGACAAGTATCGGCTCGGCGCCGTGCTCGCGGACGACATGGGCCTTGGCAAGACGATCCAGCTCATCGCGCTGCTCCTGCACGAGCGACAGGTTGCTGCGCCGGCGCCGGTCGGACCCACGCTGCTCGTGGTGCCGATGAGCGTCTTGGGCAACTGGCAGCGCGAGCTCTCGCGCTTTGCACCCACCCTGCGCATGCATGTGCAGCACGGCCTTGAGCGCCCCATGGGCGAGCGCTTCGAGCAGGCTGCGCTCGGTACCGATGTCGTCATCACCACCTACGCGATCGTGGTGCGCGACAAGGAACTCATGCAGCGCATTCCCTGGTGCCGCGTCGTGCTCGATGAAGCCCAGCACATCAAGAACCCACCCACCAAGCAGACCGCGGCAATCCGGTCGCTTGAGGCCGACCACCGAGTGGCGCTCACGGGTACGCCCGTCGAGAACCGCCTCACGGAACTTTGGAGCATCATGGAGTTCTGCTGCCCCGGCTACCTCGGCACGCAGAGCGAGTTCCGCAAGCACTTCGCGCTGCCGGTCGAACGGCACCGCGACCGCACGCAGACCGAGCGGCTTCGCTCGCTGGTGCGCCCGTTCGTGCTGCGCCGGCTCAAGACCGATCCGAAGGTCATCACCGACCTGCCGCCGCTCGTCGAGACGAAGGCGCTCGTGCCGCTTTCGGAAGAGCAGGCGCGCCTCTACGACTCGGTGGTGAACGAGATGCTGGCCAAGGTCGACCGCGCCGAGGGCATCCAGCGCCGCGGGCTCGTGCTCAGCGCGCTGGTCAAGCTCAAGCAGATCTGCAATCACCCTGCGCACTTCCTGCGCGAGGGCTTCTCCAAGGACGGCGTGGATGCCGAGGAGGAAGCAGGCGAGGGCGAGAGCGAGGCAGCGGGCCGCCAGATGCTTGCCGAGAGCGCACTCATGGCCTCGCGCAGCGGCAAGGCGCAGCGGCTGGTGGAGCTCCTCGAGGAAGTCGTGGCGAGCGGGCACCGAGCGTTGGTGTTCACGCAGTACCGGCAGATGGGGCATCTGCTCGTGGCGATGCTGCGCAAGGAACTCGACACCGAAGCGCTCTTCCTGCACGGTGGCACGCCGCAGGCCAAGCGCGACAAGCTCGTCGAACGATTCCAGAGTGAGGATCCCTCGTGCCCGGTCTTCGTGCTGAGCCTGAAAGCCGGTGGCGTCGGCCTGAACCTCACGGCGGCCAACTATGTCTTCCACTTCGACCGGTGGTGGAACCCGGCCGTCGAGAACCAGGCGACCGACCGTGCGTTCCGCATCGGCCAGAGCCGCACGGTGAATGTGCACAAGTTCGTCTGCGAGGGCACCCTCGAGGAACGGATCGACCAGATGATCGAGCAGAAGACCGAACTGGCCACGCAGATCATCAGTGCAGGCGACCAGTGGCTGACCGAGATGAGCACCTCGCAGTTGCGTGACATCCTCACGCTGCGGCGATCGAGCCTGATCGAGGCGGAGGATTCATGACCCGACCTGCACGCAAGGACGGCGGCGGCCCCGCGAAGCCCGCTGCCAAGGCGGCGGCGAAGGCTGCCGCCAAGCCCGCCAACAAGCGGCCAGCCAAGGCTGCCGCCAAGCCCACGATCAAGTCGCTCACGCGCGTGACGCGCCCGACCATCGAGTCGGTCGAGTCACCTCGGCCGGTCGACGGGTGCACGGATCGGGAAGGCACGTTCGCACCGACGCAGCAGGCATCCAGTCAGGCGCCGCGGGCGTCGGATGCAGCATCCGTTCGGCCCGAGCAAGGATTCCAGCCCAGGCGCGCGGAGCACCCACGGCGCGTGCATCATGGGATCCGCCTTCGTCGCAAGACTGGTCTGGAGGGGCTCTCGTGGTGGGCCCAAGCGTGGTTCAAGGGCATGGAGAGCGGCTTCAGCAAAGCCGTCCGCATCGAGGGCCTGAAGTACGCGCAGAGCGGCCAGGTCGTGACCATGGAGATCACGGCGGGCCTTGCCCGCATGAGGGTGCAAGGTCGCGCCACACGACCCTACGAATGCTCGATGACCTTCCATTCTTGGACGAGCGAGTCATGGGCAGCCGTCGTGGCCGCGATGTCCCATGAAGCGATCCACTCCGCGCGTCTGTTGACAGGCGAGTTACCACAGGGTGCGGAGCGACTCGTGTCCAGCCTTGGGCTCAGGCTCTTTCCTGCGAGCCTCAAGGCAGCGGATCCGATCGTCGAGTGCGCCTGCAAGGAACCGAAGCCCTGCAAGCACCTGTACGCCGCGGCGTGCTTGCTTGCGGAGCGCATCGAGGTGGATCCCTTGGTCCTCTTCACGCTGCGCGGGCTCGCGGGCGAGCGTCTGCTTGAGCGCATCCAGGAACACCGCGCCCTGACGAGCCGCGGCGTGCAGCGTGCGCACAACCCACCGCCGGTGGCCCAGCACCCGCCCCAACTGCCGCCGATCACCGAACTCGTGCATGACTTCTGGCGTCCGGGCCGTGCACTGTCGGAACTGGATGAATCCGCTGCACCTCCGCACATCCCGCACGCGCTCCTGCGGCGGCTGGGGCCAAGCAGCCTCGGTGGCCAGTTCCGGCTCGTGGGTCTTCTCGCCAGTGCCTACGACACGATCCGTCAGCGTGCGCTCACGCCACGCCTGGACGCGCCGCCGCCTTGCGAGTGATCCACGGCACCATCGCGATCCCGGGAACCCCCATGGCGATCGTGGCGATGAAGAACCCCGAGTAGCCGCCAAGGAACCCAGTCAGCCGCTGGCATTCCGCGAGCAGCGAACCGCTGAACGCGCCGACCAGGCTTGCTGCCAGGAACATGAGCCCGGTCAGGATGGCGTACTGCGCCGCGCTGTAGCGATGGTCGCAGAGGCTCATGAGGAACGCCACGAACACCGTCCCCACCATGCCGTTGCAGGCGTTCTCGACGGCGACCGCGGCGAACAGCACGGCACGGTCCTTGCCGGCGTGATCGAGCCAGACCCACCCAAGATTGCTGGCTGCCTGCAGCACGCCGAAGATGAGCATGCTGCGCGCGATCCCCAACCGCGCGATGACGACGCCACCGAGCACTGCGCCCGCGATCGTGAAGCCGAAGCCCAGGGCCTGCCGGATCGTGGCGATCTCCTCGAGCGTGAAGCCGAGCTCCTGAATCAGGAAGGGACTGACCATGCGATTGCCGACCAGGTCCGGCAACCGGAACATGAAGACGAACGCTGCAAGAGCGACTGCGGTGATGCCCCACTGGCGAGCGAAGGTCTGCACCGGGCCGATGACGGCATCGAGGAACGAGCTGGGCTCGCTGTCATGGGGTTCAGGTGCAAGCACCACACTGATGGTGGCGATGGCCATGACGATCGCCGCCAGGATGAATGCCGCCTTCCAACCCAGGCTGGCCGCCACGGCCAAGGCGCCCGCACCACCCACCAGGCTCGCGATGCGGAAGCAGGCCACGAAGACGCTCGCACCTCGGCCCAGTTGGGCTCTCGGGACCGAGTCGGTCCGGAACGCATCGACGACGACATCAAGGCTTGCCGAGGCCAGGCTGAGTGCGAACACGATGAGTGCAAAGCCCCAAAGCCCACCGCGCGACAGCTCATCGAGCGCCTGGACCTGCCGCTCGAGCCAGCTGGCATCAGCAGCCACGGCGACTTTCGCCATGGCGATCGGCTCATGCGGTCCCGCGATGCCAGCGGCCACGAGCAGCGCCGCCGAGAGCACGCCGAGCACGATCAGCCAACCCACGCGCCTTCGGCCGCGACCGATGAGCGGCGCATGGAACCGATCGAGCAAGGGTGCCCAGATCCACTTGAGTCCGTAGGGCAGCGAGCACAGCGCGAACAATCCGATCACCAAGGGCGTGACCTGCTTCGCCGCCAGCCACGCCGAGACACCGTCGTTCACGACCGTGTACGCCAGTCCCGACATGAAGGCCGTGCTGGCGATGGCGAACCACGCGCGAGCGTTGGGCTTCGCGCGATCGTCGGCGGCATCGTGTGCGGTCGGTCCGTGCCCCGTCACAGCGCCGACCGCCGCTGCTTCACCTGGACATCGAGCTTGGCAGCGTGGACCACACTGCCCGGCGGCACGCTCTCGGTCACGAAGACACCGCCGGCGACGGTGCTGCCCGCACCGATCACCGTGGCTCCGCCAAGAATCGTGGCGTTCGCGTAGACGGTCACGCCGTCTTCGAGCGTGGGATGACGGCGCTGCCCCTTCACGGCGCGACCCGCATCATCCGTTGGGAATCGCAGCGCCCCGAGCGTGACGCCCTGATACAGCGTGCACTGCTTGCCGATCACGGTGGTCTCGCCGACCACCACGCCGGTGCCGTGATCGATGAAGAGACCCTCGCTGATCGTGGCGCCTGGGTGCAGGTCAATGCCGGTCTCGGTGTGGGCAATCTCACCCATCAGCCGCGGGATCACGGGCAGCCCGAGTTGCCACAGCACATGCGCGATGCGGTGAGCGACGAGTGCGCGCACGCCCGGGTAGCAGATCGGGATCTCATCGGAACAGTGCGCCGCAGGATCGCGATCGAAGGCCGCCTGCACATCGCTGGCGATCAGCGCCGCGATCGACGGTCGCACGCGGGAGAGTTCGGCCAGCAGCTCGCGGGTGCGTGCCAGCGCAGCCGCGCGATCGAGGGTGCTGCCGCCACGCAGTGCGCAGTGGGTGAGCGCCGACTCGACCTGCGTACGCAGGATGTCGCACGCACGCTGGAAGCACTCGTCCGAGGAGTATCCGAAGCCGTGGTGGTCATTGAGGAAGGCACCACGCATCCAGCGCAGCACTTCCTCGATGGCGAGGCGTTCCGGGAACGAGCGACCGGACGAGTCCATGAATGGGAGTATCGCGGATCGAGCGGGGTTGCGCACGATGCGCGCGACCCGGAATCCCCAGGCTTTCCGATCACGCCGCGCACTGGATGGCGGCAACCGGTCCATGCAGGCCTCCGCACGGTGCCGGCCCAGACATGCAACGCGCCGCACGGGGTCACCGTGCGGCGCGCGTGAATCGTGAGGAGCCCTCGGATCAGGCGCCGTTGTCGCCCGCCTGGCCGCCGCGACCGCCGCCCTGACCGCCGCCCTGACCGCCGCGGAAGCGGTTGCGGAAGTCTTCGAACATCTTGGTTCGCTCAGCCTCGTCGACGGTGCCATCGTTGTTCGTGTCGAACTCCTTGGCGCGCTCCCGGAGCTGCTCAGGCATCTCGCTGATCTTGCCGCTGCCCCAGTTACCGCCCATGCCACCCATGCCGCCGCGGTCACCGCGGCCGCCACGCTCGTCGCCCTTGGGTATGGCCTCGAACTGCTCAGGCGTGAGCAGCGCCTTCAGGCGCGACTGGTAGCTCTCGGCGAGCTTGGCTCGGTCGTCAAACGCATCGCGGACCGGATCGGGCTGCCCCTGATCGCCGCCGCCGAAGCGGCTTCGGCCCATCATGCTCGACCACGAACCCGTACCGCTCATCATCGAGAGCCCACGCTCCATGTCTTCCTTGGTGCGATCGACTTCCTGCTTCTTGGTCGCCACCACGATGCGGTCATTGACGGCCATCAACTCGCGCTCGTACTGCGAACCAAGGTCCGTGATCGCTGCGATCGTCTCAGCCGAGAGGCCCTCGAGCTCGCTGGCGCGCTCGAACATCCTCTGGGTGGCGGTGGTGTTGTAGGTGCGCCGGAACCCGACCTTGAGCGCCGCCAAGTTGAACTTCGCGCCGTCCTCCGCCGGCAGCGCCTGCGTGATCTCGGTGCGGAAGCGCTCGTTGATGTCGCGCACGGCCTTGCGCATGGAGATCTGCTGCTCGACGATGCGGGTCGATTCCTGGGTGTTGGCGTCGAGCATCGACTTGAGCAAGCGCGGCTCGCTCGACTCGAGGAACTCGTCGCGAGCCTTGAGTGCGCCGTCGAGCTGGAGCTCGTAGTTGTCGAGGATCGGCTTGGTCGCATCGATGCTCGCCTGCGTCAGATCGGCATCATCGAGCACGAAGATCAGGTTGGTGCTCTCGGCGCTCAGGACGCCGTTGCCCATCGCGCGCTCACGGCGCAGGAAGCGCTCGAACGCATCCCAGTTGGCGAGCTGGTCGGCTCGCAGCACGCCCTTCACGCCATCAACGAGTTCCTTGCGCAGTTCGACCTTCTTGCTGAGGAAGGAGTTGCTGGCGTCAACGATCTCCTGCATGATGCGGCGCTGCTCGGCATCCTGGCCGTTGGCGACGCGCTCGGCGGTCACCTCCTGCTGCAACTTGTCCATGCGCTCCTGGAAGATCTTGCGGCGTACCTCGGGATCGACCTCGGCGCCACCACCTTCCTGCTGGAGCTGCTCCATATCCCTCTGCACGCCCTCGAACAGATCGCGCATGCGTTCCTGCATGCCGCCACCCATGAACGACTGCATGATCGAGCGCATGGAGTCCTGCATGACCGTGCGCGTCTCCTCGGAGAGCGGCTCGAAGGCATCGATGTAGTCGGTGACGAAGGTCTCGACGACCGTGACCTGGCCATCGTCGAGTTTGAGCTGCTCCTCGATGACCGGCACATCGCGCTTCATGAAGTCAGGCTCCATGCGACTGGTGAACTGGCGCATGAGGCCACCCATGCCACCCATGCGACCCATGCCACCACCGCCGCCCTCTCGTTGTCCGCGGTCGCCTCGGCCCTGCGGCGGGGCACCCTCGCCGCCACGCTCTTGGCCTTGCCTGCCTTGCTCCCCACCCTGCTGGTCGCGACGCGGGCGACGCTGCCCGCCGCCCTGCCCGTCGCCTTGGGCTCCGCCCTGCTGACCCGCGGGGGGATCCTGGGGAATGGCGATGACGACCTCGCTCAACAGGGTGACGGACGCGGTGAGCGCAAGCGCACAGAGACGAACGATGGTCAGGCTGGACATGGTCTGGATCCTATGATGGACATGTGCGGACTCCGAATGAGCCCGGGCGCGGGAGATTGCCCCCTCCCACCCCGAGGCGGAACGCCAAGATGGCGGAAGGGGCAGACTTTCTTCGCGCCAACGAGGGCAGCCGAGGCACACGGGGTGTCTTTGTGCCGTAACACCATTATGGACAGCACCTTACATCAGTCACCGGCTGGCACCAATTCGTAGATCGAGCCCGGGCCATCCGCGCCGCCCTCGGTGCAGCACATCAGGAGTGCGCCGTCGTTCAGTTCGGCAAAGCTCGCGATGCAGAATCGCTTGCGGAAGAGGCGCTTGGGCTCCGTGATCATGATGTTGGCCGTCGTGTCGTAGCGCAGGCCCCAGACCGTCCCGTACTGGTAGTCACCGTAGATGTAGATGCCGCGCATCGACGGGTGCTTGGTGCCGCGGTAGACGAAGCCACCGGTCACGCTGATCCCCTCGCTGCGGTGGTACTCGGCGATCGGCTCCTCGAAGCGCTCGGCATCGTCGCTTGCATCCTTCACGCCGAGCGTGGGATGGCGGCCTTCGCGCGGACGCCAACCATAGTTCTTCCCCTTGCGGATGAGGTCGATCTCTTCCCACTTGTTCTGACCGACATCGCCGCCCCACAGATCACCCGTCGAACGATCGAAGCTCATGCGCCACACATTGCGCAGCCCGCTCGCCCAGATCTCGGGCTTGATGCCGGCCTGACCGACGAACGGATTGTCGGAAGGCACCGAGTAGGGCTTCCCGGCTTCGACGCGATCCACATCGATGCGGATGACCTTCCCGAGCCAGATGTTCATGTCCTGGCCGTGGCCCCACGGATCGTTGCCGCTGCCACCATCACCCAACGACAGGTAGAGCATGCCATCAGGACCGAAGAGGACCGTACCGCCGTTGTGGTTCCACTCGAAACTCGGCTGCTCGAGGATGATCGTGGCGGTCTTGGGATCGGGCTTGCCATCATCACCGACCTTCATGCTCGCCAGCACCTCCCGCATCGGCGCATCGGCCGAGTAGAAGAGGAACACGCGGCGATCCGTGGCGAACTTGGGATGGAAGGCCATCGAGAGCAGGCCTTGCTCGTTGAACTGGTCGTTCACCGGATCGCGGTAGTCGAGCCAGGTCGTGGTCGTGACGGGCTCCTTGCTGCGATCGAGCTCGACGATGCGGCCCGACTGCTCGGCGATGTAGACCAGGTCATGCTGGTCGGGGCGTTGCACGAGCTGGATGGGGCGACGGAGCTTCACCTCCTTCCAGAGTCGTGTGGCGTTGATCTTGGGGATGCCCGACTCTGCGGCCACGGGCTCCTGCTTGGGCGTGGCGGCGGGTGCGGTGTCCTGGGGCATCACGGCAAGGCAGGCGACGGTCAACAGTGAGGGCAGCATGGTGCGGGAAGGATAGGCGGTAGGCTCCATGCATGACCCGATGCACCGCGTGCCTTGTCGTTGCCTCGATCACCATCATGGGAGCGCATGCCGAGAGCCAAGACGGCCCGACGACGCCGGCAACGCAGAAAGCGACCGCCCCGACCGCAGGGTTCACGAGACTCTTCGACGGACGCTCGCTGGCCGGGTGGGGCGGCGACACGGAGGGCTATGTGGTCGAGGATGGCTCGATCAAGTGCACCCCCGCCGGCCGCAACCTCTACTCCGTGGGCGAGTATGGCGACTTCCACCTGAAGCTGCAGTTCAAGCTCGCCCCCGGCAGCAACAACGGCATCGGGATCCGCGCACCCAAGGATGGCGATGCGGCCTTCGAGGGCATGGAGATCCAGGTGCTCGACGACACTGCCGCGAAATGGAAGGACCTCAAGGAGTGGCAGTTCTGCTGCAGCGTGTACGGCGTGGTGCCAGCGCGCCGAGGGCACCTGAAGCCCGTCGGTGAGTGGAACGAGGAAGAGATCATCGCCAAGGGCTCGCACATCACGGTCAAGCTCAACGGCCATGTGGTCGTGGATGCCGATGTCGCCGAAGCCTCGCGCGGCGGCACGCCCGACGGCCGGGATCATCCCGGCCTGAAGCGCACCAGCGGCCACATCCACTTCTGCGGACACGGCGACCCCGTGTGGTTCCGTGCGATCGAGATCAAGGAACTCAAGTGAGGACCGCAGCGCATGGATGCGCGCACGCTCAGCCTGCTTGATGACGCACTTGCGCGCGCGCGGGCTCTCCTGGAGCCAGAGGGCTTCCTGTTCGGCACGCCGCGACTGCTCGACGAGGGCACATGGGGCCGCTATGACATCCCGATCGACCCACCGGATGGTCGCGCCAGCAAGCTGCAGGTGCATGTGAACGGCAAGGGCCGTACGAGCGTGGTGCCGCAGGGCCCCGCTGCGGCCGCCATGCGCGTGATCCTCGAGGGCGGCTCGACGAGCGCCGTGCCTGCGGCTGAGGGCGAACCGGCACCGACCATGCGCGCGCTGCCGCTCACCCGTACCGCTCGCGAGGCAACCGATGGACCGCCATCGACGACCGGTCCCGCGGGCACACCGGTCGCGGGCGAGGCCATCGTCGTCGACTGCAGCAAATTCGGTGCGCGACTCATCGGTCCGACCGAGTGGCGCGGCATGCAGCGCAACGCAGCCGGCGGCTGGACCGAGATCTTCCGCAGTGCGAGTCATGTCCGCGGGCACAACAATCTGGGCGAGTTCCTTGCGATCGTGGATGCCCTGCGACGGCTCGACGCGGGCGAACTCGCTGCACGCGAGGTCTTCAGCGATTCACGCACCGCGATCAGCTGGGTCACCAAGGGCATCGTGAAGACCACGCTCGATGTCGATACTGACTGCGATCCCGGCTTCGCCGCACTCGTGCGGGATGCGCGTGCATGGATCACGACGCCGGCCTGTGCACGATGGCGCCGCGTGGTGCGGCTCTGGGACACGCCGGTTGTGGGCGAGAATCCTGCGGACTTCGGCCGCAAATGAGCGGTGCCGCGCTCGGTGCCTGGCCGTGGCTGGCGACCGATGAGGGGCGTGCGCTGCGTGATGCGGCGGCCTCGGTCGGCACCACGACTCCCGCTGCCGTCACGGCCCTGCGCAAGCTCGGGGCTGCCGATGCCGTTCGCGCGGCACTCGAACTCGCCCAGGCGCGGCAGCGTGCGATCGCCAAGTTCCCCGATGCCGCCACGCTCTGGTGCGATGGTCACGGCATCGAGCAGGCCAGCAGTGCGCGTGTGGCGGCGTGGAAGGCCCAGCGCTTCGCCGGCCAGCGAACGATCGACCTGTGCACGGGCATCGGCGGCGACCTGATGGCGATCGCTCGCGTTGCACCCGCCGAAGGAGTCGACCGCGATCCCGTGCGCGCCTGGATGGCCACGATCAATGCCGGTGTGCCGGTGCATGTGGGTGATGTGCGCGAGGTCATCATTGACGATCGACTCGTGCACATCGATCCGGCTCGGCGTGACGAGCGTGGCACTCGGCACCACGGTCTCGAGGCCTACGAACCGGGACTCGACGCACTGCAGCGCTTGTGGAGCGAGTCACCCGGAGGTGGTGCGAAGCTCGGTCCGGGCATCGACCTGCCGATCGAGGGTGCGCCCGCGGCCAGCGAGCTCGAGTTCATCAGCGAGGACCGTACGCTCGTGCAGGCCGTGCTCTGGTGGGGTGCTTGTGCGCGCCATCCCGGCGAACGATCGGCGACCGCACTGCGTGGGAGCGAGGTGCGCACGATGCATGGCCTGCCCGGCACGATGCCGCTGCGCGAGGGCGCCTACGGCGCGTGCATCGCCGTGCCTGATCCGGCGCTCGAACGCAGCGGACTTTCCGGTGCCAGCGCAGGACGGCTTGGTCTGGCGGAAGCAGCCGTCGGGTTGGGCATTGCCCATGGACCGTTCCCCGCGCATGAGGATGCCTGGTGGTGGCGCTGGTACCGCGTCGAGGCCGAGATGCCGTGGCGCACCGATGCAGCGCTTGCGTGGCTACGCGACCATGATGCCGGTGAGGTCACGGTGAAGACGCGCGGCAAGGCGGTCGATCCCGATGTGCTTGCGCGCGCGTGGCGAGGCCGCGGTTCGCGGGCGTGGACCGTCTTCATGCTGCGGCACGGCAACACGCTGCGGGCCCTTGCGACCGAGCCGATCATGATGCCGTGATGCCACGCTCGTCGTGCGAAATCCGTACGGACCCGCGCTCGCTCACCCCGGTTTCTTGAGCGCAGCGGCTGGATCGGTCGGCGAGAGCGGCGGGGCCACGAGCGGAGCGAGTTCCGTCACGGCAATCGCTGCGAAGACCTTGGCCAGCTCCGGATCGAAGTGCGTGCCGGAACAGCGCACGATCTCGTCGAGCACCTCCGGTACGCGGCGCGCCGGGCGGTAGAAGCGCGCACTCGTCATGGCATCGAACGCATCGGCGATGCCGACCACGCGACCGAGGATGCTGATCTGGTCTCCGCTGAGCGCAGAGGGGTAGCCCTTGCCATCCCAGCGCTCGTGGTGCTGGCGTACGCCCGGCAGCACCTCGCGCAGTTGTGGGATGTCCATCAGAATCGCGTGACCGATGTCCGGGTGCTGCTTGATGAACGCGAACTCGTCCTCATCAAGACGCGACGGCTTGCGCAGCACCGCCTCAGGCACGCCGATCTTGCCGATGTCATGCACGAGCCCGCAGGTGCGGGCCATCTCGATGAAGTGGTCCCCCAGTCCGGCCTTGCGGGCGAGCATCACACTGAACGCGCTCACGCGATCGGAGTGACCGCGGGTGTACGGATCCTTGGCATCGATCGCGGCGATGAGCGCGCGCATGGTGCCGCCGAACATCTCGCGTTGCTCCATGTCCATGCGCAGTTGCATGCGCATGCGTGCGAGATTCGCCAACGCCAACGCCGCGAAGTGCCCCAGAGCGCTGGCGAAGCTGACGGCCTCGTCCATGTGCGTGGCGCCACGCTGCCCCCGGCAGTCGAGGTACATCCAACCGTAGAAGACGCCTGAGTGGAGGACCGGCACCGACACCGCCTGCTGCACATCGAGGTACTGCAGGCTCGCGTTGAGCGTTGCGGCCGTGTTGGCCTCGCCGCTGAACACGCACACATGCTCGCGCGAGCGACGCAGCAGGCTCCGGCTCACGAGCAGGTTGCCCTTGGCATCGCGGATCTCCCCTTCGCTCGCCAGGACATCGATGTAGCCCTCGCGCGCGCCGGGTCGCAGGAAGCCGACATTGGTGAAGCCGGTGGCATGCACCAGCGCGCTCACGGCCGAGCGAGCCACCTGTTCATCGGTATGTGCCGCGGCCATGCGTTCGCCGGCGGAGAGCAGCTGCAGCAGGAAGGTCTGCGCGAGCGCATCGGGCTTGGCGACGGTGGCTGCCTGAACGCGGCTGTCGGCATCATCCTCGGAGACGCGCACGGCGTGCTCGCCAAGGCGCGTCTCCTGGTCACCCACGACCTGGAGCACATACGGCTTGATCTCCAGGCGATCCTCGGGCTCGATGCGGACCTCGGATTGGGGCTGCAGCAGCGCGCCGTTCACGATGGTGCCGGCCGTGCTCCCCAAGTCACGGAGGCGCCAGTGGCCCGAGTGGCCATCACCCGCGGGTGCCCAGGTCAGCGCAGCATGCCGCCGGCTCACATTGTTCGACGAGAGCCGCAGGTCGGCCTCGGCGGCGCGGCCGATGACGAGCGTTCGATCCAGGTCCAGGGCGAAGTCACGCGACGGTTCCGCGGGGCCTTCGACGATGGTGAGTTTCCAGGTGGGCATCGCTCACTCGTTCCGTGCCGGACCCATCGGATCCCAGATGAGGTCAGCCGTGTTCCAGTCGCCGCCCGGCGTATTGGGATCGCGCGAGTCCTGCGCGTTCGTGGTGGCCTTGGCGTTCTCGACCAGCCCGACATGGCCATCGGCGAACAGCAGGTGACCGCCCTGGAAGTGCCGTGCAGCGAGGCGCTGCCAATCACAACGATGGCGGGCCAGATCGAGGCCGTAGTAGGGATCGGCCGTGGGCAGCTCGGCCTCGTTGGCGCGCATCTCAACCATGAGGATGGTGCGGGAGGAATCCTTGATCTGCGACAGACGAATGCACTTCTGCGCGAGCTCGTTGCCGATCTGCACGGGATCGGTGTTCTGCTCGTACTCGATGCCGTTGAAGTCGCGGCTGATGAAGGTGTTGTTGAGTTGCGAGTTCGGCACGTAGTTGAAGTAGAAGGCCGAGTACTGGCCGCCGTTGGGCGCCGTCGGATCCGGGAACGCCCACGGCGCACCCTCCTGCGGAGTCGCTGCCGGGTCGACGAAGATGCTGTTCTCGAGCGTCGGCACGCCCGTCTGGTTGGTGTTGGCCGCGTTGACCACCTCGCGGTACGACGGGCCAGCGACCAAGGGCGGCACCGCGTTCGCCCAGAATTGCTTGGCCTGCAGGTTGATCGCAAACTGGTCCGTGTCGGGCAAACCCTCCCAAGGCAACCGATCCTTGTTCAGGCTGGTGTAGGCGACCGTGCCCGTGCCCCACTGCTTCATGTTGCTCTGGCTCTCCGCGGCCCGAGCCGTGGATCGGATCGAGCCAATTGACGGAAGGATGATCCCGATCAGGATGACGATGATGCCGATGACCACCAGCACCTCGATCAAGGTGAAGGCGAACCGGCGCGCTCGGGTGACTGATCGCATGGGAGTCCGGACTTTACCTCATGCGCGGCGTGGGAACACTGGAAATCACGCTCAGGGGCAATCGCCCCAGCCGCAGGATGCGCCCGGAGCGATCGCACAGGCTTCGAGGCGAAGCGACATCGCAAGCACAAGGTCTGACGATCCCACCATGGGCCGCGAAGGTCCGAGAGCCGCAGCCACCCGACGCGTAGGCTGACGCACCTGATGGCGCCCGCCGATCCAGCGAACCTTCGCAGCGATGCCCGCACCGCACTCGGCGTGCTCGGGCGCTTTCTCATACTCGGCTGCATCGGTTTCGGAGGGCCGACGGCGCACATCGCTCTCTTCGAGCGTCAGCTTGTCGTTCGCCGGCGCTGGCTCGACCCAACGGCCTTCGCGAGCCTGCTCGCCCTGTCGATCGCCCTTCCAGGACCGAGCAGCAGCCAACTGGCCTTCGCGCTCGGACACCAGCGCGCAGGGATGCTGGGTGCACTGGCGGCCGCCGTCGGCTTCACGCTGCCGAGCATGCTGCTGATGACCGGTGCGGTCGTCGGACTCTCGTTTGCTGCCGATGCGCGCTCGGCTGGCTGGATGCTCGGGCTGCACGCGGCGGCTGCGGGTGTGGTGATGCTTGCGGTCATCGCGATGGCGCGGTCGCATCTGGTCGGTCCGGGCCGTGCTGCGATCGCCGCAGGTGCCACCATCGCCGCACTCGGATGCCATGCACCATGGCTGCCGATCGCGACGATCGTCCTGGCGGCGTGCCTCGGCCAGCTGCTGTCGCCCGATGCGCGCCCACACGACGAAGCACCTTCGCTGCGACTGCCGTCGCGTGCAGCGACGGTGATGGCAGGCGTGCTCTTGGTCGCGCTGATCGCCGGCTCGTTCGTGCTCTCGATCCTGCCCGATCGCGGCGCACGGCTCGTGGCCGCGCTCATCCAGGCCGGCTCACTCGTGATCGGGGGCGGCCATGTCGTGCTGCCCTTGCTCGAGCGCAGCGTGGTCGATGCCGGCCTGCTCGATCAATCGCTCTTCGCCGGTGGGTATGCGCTGACCCAAGCCGTGCCTGGACCGCTCTTCTCGATCGCCTCGTTCCTCGGTGCGACGCACGGACTCCCCGGCGGCACGGCGTCACTGCTCGTCTGGAGCATCGTGTGCACCACCGCCTTGATGCTGCCGGGCATGCTGATGCTGCTTCTGGCCATGCGGGGCTGGCATGGGTTGGCGGCCTGGAGCGGTACCTCCCGCGCACTCTCCGGCGTGGCAGCCGCCGTGACGGGCCTGCTGGCCGCGGCGTGGATCGATCCGATCGCCACGACGCTGGACTGGCGCAGCAGCGTGACGGTGCCCGGCATCCTCATCATCGTGGCGTCCGTGCGGCTTCGCCTGCCCATCCCCCTGGCCATCGTGGGGTGCGCGGCGTGGGGATGGTTGATGGCTTCCTGAAGCGCACCTACTGTCCGCGCATGAACCTGACACGACTTGTCGTGACCGTCGTGGCTGCCGCCGTCATGCTGCAGCAGCCGGCCTGCACCGAAGTCAGCGGCACCGGCCGCAGCCAGTTCAACATCCTCTCGGTCGACGACGAGATCGACCTGGGCCAGCAGGCGTATGTCGTGGAACTCGAGGCGGCGAAGCAGGCCGGACATCGCCTCCTCACGGGCGGTTCCGAGCACGCCCGAGTGATGAATGTGAGTCGGCGCATCTTCGATGCCGCCAATCGCATGCACCCGGAGATCGCTCGGCGCTTCACCTGGGACATGACCGTCATCGATGATCCCAAGACCGTGAATGCATGGGCGCTGCCGGGTGGCAAGAGTGCGGTCTTCACGGGGCTCCTGCCGGTCACCAAGACCGATGCCCAGCTCGCGGTCGTGATCGGCCACGAGGCCGCCCACGCGATCGCGCGCCATGGTGGTGAGCGCGTGTCGCAGGAAGCGGTGCTGAACATCCTCGTTTCGGCCGGATTCGAACTCTCCGAGGCCGACCCGGGAACGCAAGAGATCATCATGAACGCCCTGGGCCTTGGCGTGCTCGCCTTCAGCCGCAGCCAGGAGAGCGAGGCTGACCACCTCGGCCTGCTCATCACAGCCGATGCCGGCTTCGATCCGCGCGAGGCGATCCCGCTCTGGCAGAACATGGCCGCCGTCGGTGGCGAGGCTCCGCTGGAGTTCCTGAGCACGCACCCGAGCGAGAACACGCGCATCCAGCGGCTCAACGAGCTGATGCCCGAGGCGATGGCCGTCTGGCAGGCAGCCAAGGCCGCCGGGCGATGATCGCGGGTTGACGACGAGGTTGGACTGCAGAGGTCGGTGATGCCGGGCCAGACCGCTCAGGTCTGAGCGCGCTGCCACGCCACCACCTCGCGCACGATCGAACGCACCTCACGCACGGGTTGGGGCCCAAGCAGCGCACGGAGCTTGCCGAGGTCAGGGACGCGGCGACGCATGTCTTCGAAGCCCGAGCCGAAAGCCTCTTCATAGGGTTCGAGTTCGATCACACTCGTGCTGTGGGTTTCCTCGCGCACCATCGCGGCCAGCTCGAGCATCGTGATCTCAAGATCGCTTCCGAGGTTGAGCACCTGACCGTGCGTGGCCGGCGACGCGAGGATCGCCAGCAGGCTCTGCACGCTGTCGGCGACATGGTGGAAGCAGCGCGACTGCGTACCGTCACCATGCACGCGAATCGGTGTACCAGCGAGTGCGGCCTCGATGAATCGGGGCAGCACCATCCCGTACTCACCCCGCTGCCTCGGTCCCACCGTGTTGAAGAACCGGATCGCGGTCATCGGCAGCCTGTGCTCGGTGGCGTACGCGAGCGCCAGGAACTCATCCAGCGCCTTGCTGCACGCATAGCCCCAGCGACGCACGCTCGTGCGGCCGATCAGGATGTCGTCGTCCTCGTGCAAGGCGGTCTGGCTCGATGCAGCCGACATGAGCTTGCCGTAGACCTCGCTGGTGCTGGCAATCAGCGTGCGCACACCCAGCCGCGATGCGGCCTCAAGCACCACTTCCGTACCGCGCACGTTGTTCACGAGCGTCTCGACCGGCCGGTCGATGACCAGCTTGACGCCGACCGTGGCGGCCAGATGCACGATGACCTCGGCACCCTTGCATGCACGCGCGACCGTTGCCGGGTCGAGCACGCTGCCCTCGATCACCTTCACGCCCGGGCGCCCATCGAGTGCGGCAAGGTTGGCACGACGACCGGTCGAGAAGTCATCGAGCACCGTGACCGAATGACCGCCGGCGACGAGTGCTTCGGCCAGATGGCTGCCGATGAAGCCGGCACCGCCCGTGATCACATGATGCATGCAGCGAAGCGTAGTGAGCGGGCCGCGACTTGTCGCGCACGGAAGCCCACGAGCGCATGAACCGATGGTGGCCAGTGCGGCCGGTCCATGACGATCAGCCCCAGCCCAGGACCACCACGCCCGCCAAGAGCACGCCCCCTGCGCCGAGCGCGGCGATCACGGCCAGGACGCCCCACGGCGACCAGCCCCTTCGCAACGCGCGATGCGTCAGGTGATCGGTGCCGCCGATCATCGGGTTCTGCCCCCGTGCCGTACGCGTCGCGCAGACGAACACGGTGTCGGCCATGAATGGCAGACCGAGCATGGCAGGCAGCACCCACGGCAGCCAAGGGCGCACCTGTTCGCTTTGGCCTCGACTGAGCTCGATGGCCACCAGAGCAGCCAACGCACCGAACAACAGCCCCATCGGCAGTGCGCCGGCATCGCCCAGGAAGATGCGCGCTCGCGGCCGGTTCCAGATCCAGAACGCTGCCATGGCGCCAGCGGCAGCACCGCTGATGGAGGCCACGCGCGGATCGCCCGTCACGAGCGCGATCCCGACGAATCCCGGGATCGCCGCGGTCGCGCACGCGCCATCCATGTTGTCGAGCATGTTGACGCTGTTGCAGAAGACCAGGCCCCACACGGCGATCACCGCCGCATCGGTGGTCGAGAGACCACGCGCATCGGCGAGCGCCCAGCCCACCGCCGCTGCAGCCAGGACTTGAAACAGGAGCTTCGTCCACGGCTTGAGGTGCCGCAGGTCATCGACGAGCCCGGTCACCGCCAGCATGAGCACGCCGGGAAGAATCGCCGCGACCAGCGACAGGTCCACCGCGCTCGGCATCGACGGCACGAACACGCAGGCCAGCAGCAGTGCGACAAGGACACACACGCCGCCATGCAGCGCGACTGGTTCACGATGCCAGCGATCCTCGCGGGGCTTGGCCATCCACCCCTTGGCCTGCGCCAGCCGACGCACGAACATCACCGCCGGCACACCCACGAGGAATGCGCATGCAGCGTGCACGAGCATGAAGCCGGACACGCTGACCGCGGGCGAGGTGGACTCCATCTGCATCGAGCCGATGCTATGCCGCACACGGCAGGATGGCGGCGCGCCGTACACTCGCAGCATGTGCGGCGTGGCGGGCTTCCTCGATCCGCGCGGGACGATCTCCGATCCCCGCTCGACGCTCGCTCGCATGGCAACGCTCTCGCGCCACCGCGGTCCCGATGCGTTCGGCCTGCACTGGGAGGGTGATGGCCTTGGCCTGGCCCACGCGCGGCTGGCGATCCTCGACCGAACGGCTGCGGGGGCACAGCCGATGGAGTCGCGGCAGAAGCGCTTCGTGATTGCCTACAACGGAGAGATCTACAACCACCTCGAGCTGAGGCGCGACCTTGGGGAGGGCATCTCCTGGCGTGGGACCTCGGACACCGAGACGATCCTTGCCTGCTTCGAGCGTTGGGGCGTTGCCGCCACGCTGCAGAGGCTGCGCGGCATGTTCGCGCTCGCGGCGTGGGAGTGCGGGCCGCGCGTTCTCTGGCTGGCACGAGATCCCGTGGGCAAGAAGCCCTTGAGCGTGGGTTGGCTCGGCGGCGTACTCGCCTTCGCCAGCGAACAGCATGCCCTGGCTGCGCTCCCGTCGTGGCCGCCGCCGATCGATCGGGAGGCGCTGGCCGCGTATGTGCGCTACCAGTGCGTGCCGTCGCCGCGCACGATCCACCAAGGCTTCGTCAAGCTGGCACCGGGTTCGCTGCTGCGCATCGGGCCTGAGGATGCCGAACGACCGGGCACGCTGCCCCCGGCGAGCGTCTACTGGGACCCTCGTGAACTCGCGGTCGACGGCGAACGGCATCGGCTCGTGGGGAGCGGTGACGATCTCGCTGCGATGCTTGGGTCGGCACTCGAAGGCGCAGTCACCCGGCGACTCCTGAGCGATGTGCCGGTGGGAGCGTTTCTCTCCGGCGGCATCGACAGTGGCGTGGTCACGGCGCTCATGACCCGCGTGGCACCCTCGCGTGTGCGGACCTTCTCGATCGGCTTCGCCCAGTCGGAATACGACGAACGCCCGCTGGCGCGGCTGGTGGCCGAGCACCTCGGTACCGATCACGCCGACTGGCTCGTGGGTCCCAATGATGCGCTCGACGCGGCCATGGATGTAGGCGCGGTCTGGGACGAGCCCTTCGCCGATTCAAGCGCGATCCCGAGCCTGCTGCTCGCGCGTGCCGTGCGCTCGCAGGTCTCGGTCGTGCTCACGGGCGACGGAGGCGATGAACTCTTCGGCGGCTACCAGCGCTATCAGCACGCCCATCGGCTCTGGAGACGGGCGCAGGCACTGCCCTCTCCCGTTCGCAATGCCGTCGTAGCCGCGCTGGGTGCCCCGCCAGCCGAGTTCTGGAGCATCATCGGAGCGGTCCTGCCCAGTCGCATCCTGGGTGCACATCCCGCGCGTGCGATCCGTCGCGGCCGCCAGGCACTTGCCGCAGAGAGTGCCAATGCACTGCCCCGCAGCGTCATGAGCATCTCGGATGACGGGCCTGCGCTCATCCCTGATGTTCAGGAAGCTTCCACGCTCCTTGATCAATTCGACGCCGTGCCGCAGCTCGACACCTTCGAGGCACGCTTCATGCTGGCCGACCTGATGACCTACCTGCCGGATGACCTGCTCGTGAAGGTCGACCGTGCCTGCATGAGCGTCGGGCTCGAGGCCCGCTGCCCGATGCTCGACCGCGATGTGGTGGCCCTGAGCATGCGGATGCCGCCGCACGAACGGCTCGGTCCGGGTGGCACGAAGCTCGTGCTTCGACGGCTTGCGGGGAAGCTTCTCCCCGAACCCGTGCTGCGCGCTCCCAAGCGTGGCTTCGCCGTGCCGATGGCTTCGTGGATGTCCGGCCCGCTGCGTCACTGGGCCGGCGACATGCTGAGCGATGCCACGACCGCACGATGCGGGCTCTTCGATGCCCGCGCGGTGCGCTCGATCGCTTCGCGTCTGGCCACAAGCGAGCCGGATGTGGCGAGCACCGCGTGGACGATCGCGACGGCGCATTCGTGGGTGATCCACGCCCGTCGCCTCGTGCGCACGCAGGTCGATACGCTGCGCGCATGAGCGCTGGAAGGATCCTCGTGACTGGGGCCGCAGGCTTCATCGGGAGCCATGTGGCGCATCTCCTCTTGGACCGCGGCGACCGCGTGGTCGGCCTTGACAACCTGAACGACTACTACGACCCCACGCTGAAGGAGGCCCGGCTCGCGCGGCTCGCTCCCCGTTCGGGCTTCTCCTTCGAGCGCGTGGATGTGGCCGACGCGGCCGCACTCACGCGGGTCTTCAAGGACCACGCCATCGACCGCGTCGTGCACCTGGCCGCGCAGGCCGGCGTGCGCTACTCGATGGTCAATCCCATGGCCTATGTCGAAGCCAATCTGACGGGCTTCACCAACATCCTCGAACGATGCCGCCACGGCGGCGTGCGGCATCTGGTGTACGCCAGCACGAGCAGCGTCTACGGCTCGAACACCGACATGCCCTTCCGCGTGGGGCAGTCCTGCGATCACCCGCTCTCCTTCTATGCCGCCACGAAGAAGGCCAACGAGCTGATGGCGCACACCTATGCGGCGCTGTTCGGCTTGCCGTGCACGGGGCTGCGATTCTTCACGGTCTATGGTCCGTGGGGCCGGCCGGACATGGCGCTCTTCCTCTTCACGAAGGCGATCCTCGCCGGCGAGCCGATCAAGGTCTTCAATCACGGCCATCACAAGAGGGACTTCACCTACATCGATGACATCGCCGGCGGCGTCGTCGCTTCGCTCGACCATGTCGCGCAGCCGAACCCGCAGTGGAGCGGTGCGCACCCCGATCCGGCGACGAGCAACATGCCGTGGCGGCTCTTCAACATCGGCAACGGCACGCCGGTCGAACTCTCCCGCTACATCGAACTCATCGAGGAGAACCTGGGCCGCAAGGCCACGCGCGAATTGCTGCCGATGCAACCCGGCGATGTCCCCGACACCTGCGCCGACACGACCAGCCTGACGCAGGCGACCGGCTACCGCCCGGGCACGCCGGTCGAGGTCGGCGTGAAGCGCTTCATCGACTGGTACTGCGAGTACTACAAGGTCAAGCGCTGATCACGGCAGCGGGCGCGACCACCCGACGAGCAGGTCCTGCTCCACGCCCACGGTGCTCGTGGGGATGGGTGGCAATCCAAGGAGCCACAGTGCACAGTTGCCGGCATCGGCGTTGCGGATCGGTGAGCCGCCGGTCGCCGTCATGCGCTCGGTCGGCGCAGGCCGTGTGCGTGAAGGGCTGATCGCGTAGAGATCGACGGGCTCACCATCACCACCCCACACGACGAACGGGATGCGGAAGTTCAACGGCGATTCCGGGACCGTGTGTGAGGATGGCGGCGCCCCACCGCCGTGGTCCGATGTCATCACGATCGCGGTGCGGCCGCGCAAAGCTGGATTCGCCTCGATGTGCCGCACCAACCGGTCAACGAGCGCATCCATCCGATCGACGCAGGCGAGGTACAGCGAACCGGGCGTCATGTCCCAGGCGCGGACATGCCCCGTCACATCCGTGTCGGCAAGGTGGATGAACGACAGCGACCGTCGACCTTGCGCGGCCGCATCGTCGAGGAACGCCATGATCTTGCGGATCACGCCCTCGCCGCGCAGGGCGAAGCCCACGAGATCGATCTTGCGCGTGCCATCGTCAGCCCCGGTGGCGTCCGGTCGCCCTTGCTCCTCGCGGAAACTGTTGTCGAACAGGATGAACTTGCCCTTGCTGGCCAGCATGGCGGTCATCAGGCCATGGTCATGCGCCACATCCCACATGCTCGGGACATACGAGCCATGTGCCGCATGCAGCGTGCCCCCCTCGGCAATCGTGGGCAGCAGGACATTGGGCAGCCAATTGTGACCCTGTGGTCCCCTGAAGAGCCTGCCCGTCACCATGCCGACATGGTTGGGCAGGGTGACGGTGCTGTCCGGATCGGTGCGTGCCTCGAGGGTGTGGGGGCCCTTCAAGAGGGCAGTGAATCCAGCACGACCGAGGTCCAACGCATGCGCCACCGCATCCGGCCGCAGGCCATCGATGCTCAGGACCACGACATGATCGAACGGCCGCGCGATCGATGCTGCACCGAGGGGTGCCGTGGAGTCCTCCGGTGCGGACTCGACCGGCTCTGTCGTGAAGAAGACCCTGAGCACGATCCACGCCACGGTGACGGCGAGCGCGGCGATGAACATCACAGCACCGACGGCACGACCCGAGATCCGTTGTGGCTGCGCTTGCATCGGCCTGATCCTAGGAGCGCACACCCCGCAGCGGTGAAGGCTTCATGAAGCCGCTCGCCAGCGTGGACCCACGAACACGAGTTGGCCGATGATCGCCAAGATCGCGAAGGTGACCTGCCCGACGATGACGGCCCGGACGACGCCATCCAAGCCGGCCGAAGGTGCCTCGAGGATGCAGCCGCCGATCGTGATGGCTGCCAGGCCGATCCAGCACACGGTGCGCCAGCGCACTTCGGTCGGCGTGGTGTGGTGCGCCGCAAGCCCGACCGCAAGGCACCAGACCGGGAACGCCAGCGCCAGCAGGCGTGCGGGTGCGATGGCGCCCTGCTGCTCTGGCCCAAAGACCAGCGGAATCGCCCACGGCAGCGCGATCCACGCAGCGATCGAGCAGGCCACCGACAAGGCCACGACCCACGCGAGCACGCGCGGCGCCGCGCGCGCAAGGCGGGCCGGATCGCTGTTGCCCCACAGGAAGTAGCGGGGCGCGAAGACCCGAGCGAAGACCGCGCTCGGCAAGAGGTGCATCGCCGTCACGATGTTCATGGCCACCGAGAAGAATCCGGCCTCCTCGACGAGCTTCGCCGAACCCAGCGCGATCGTGCCCACCTGCAGCACCGCCAGGTAGGCCAGCCCCTGCACCGCAAAGGGGAACGACCGGGCCAGCGCAGCCCCCGGGCCCGGCGCACTGACCATGGGTTCATGGAGCGGCACATCGTCGCGCGGTGGATCGCGGCGGAGCCGAAGGATCCAGCGCATCCCGATCATGCTCGTGATGGCGGTGCCCAGGACGAGCGTGATGACGAGGGGGCCACCCACGGCGCGCGTGCCGTCGCTGCGCCAGAGCACCAACGCCGCCACACCGACCGCCGCCATCCGCACGATGTAGGGGGCGAGCTGCCAGAGCGCCACACGCACGAAGCGCCCGCGGAGCATCGGCTCGGCGATTGCGTTGTCGGCCGGCGCACCGAGGGCGACCGCCACCGCCATCACGATGGCCACTTCCCCGGCATCACCCGAGGGCGCGAAGGCCATCGCCCAGCCCACCATGCAGAGCAGGGCCAACCCCGCGGTGCTGGCCATGGCACCCAGCCCCGGCACGATCCACACCGATGCGGCGCGGCCGTGGCGACCGAAGGCCTGCAGCCACATTTCACTCACACCCCCCTGCGCCACGGGCGCCACGAGCCGGCTGACTGCAAAAACGGTCATGAAGGTGCCGAACGCGGCCGCATCGAGCGTCCGGGCAAGAGTGATCGAGAACGCAAAGGCGAGCAGCGCGCTCGCCAGCGAGGCAGACCACACGACGGCAACCTCGGCAGGTGCGCGCATCCGGCCATCGTAGGGTCGATGTCGAGCGCCGTACGATCAGCACATGGCTCGAGTCGCGATTCTGACTGGGTTTGCACCAACCCTGCCGCTCTTCAGGGCGCCGTTGATCGGCATGCTGCGTGCCCAAGGCCATGAGGTCGTCGTGGCTGCACCGGCGATCGATCCTTGGGTCCGCGAGCGCATGCAGGATGCTGGTGCCGAGGTCGTGGAGCTCGACTACGCACGGCGCAGCATGAATCCACTGGCCGAGCGAGGCGTCCGCCGCGAGTTCGATCGCTTCATGCACAACCAGCGACCGACCCATGTGCTGGCCGGCACGATCAAGGCCGTCTGCCATGGCATGCCGGCAGCCGCCAGCGCTGGCGTCGCCGTGCGCGTGGCGATGATCACTGGCGTCGGCAGCGTCTTCGTGCGCCGTGGCCTGCGTTGGTGGATCGCGCGTACGGCCGCGAGCGCGCTCTATCGCCGCGCGTTGACGCAGGCCACGCATGTCATCTTCCACAATCCCGATGACCGCGACGACTTCGCGCGATGGGGGCTGCTCGCGCGCGGCGTGCCCGTGACCGTCACCGCCGGCAGTGGCGTCGATCTTCTCCACCATGCCGCGCAGCCGACCAACCCGGGTGGTGGCATCCTCTTCGCCAGCCGCTTCATGACCGACAAGGGCTTTGACGAGTTCCTGCAGGCGGCCGAATTCCTCCACCGCGCGCAGCCGTCGATCCCGATCCGGATCGCAGGATTCGGCGATGGCAAGGAGGGTGCTGAGTTCGAGAGGCGCGTGGCCGATGGCGCTCGGGGCGGTGTCTGGGAATCGGTGGGTCATCGCCACGACATCCGGCCCGATCTGGCGTGGTGCCGCGTGTTCGTCCTGCCGAGCTGGCGTGAGGGCACGCCGCACAGCGTGCTCGAAGCGATGGCCGCGGGCCGTGCGGTCGTCACGAACAATGTGCCTGGTTGCAGGCAGTGCGTGGAGGATGGCGTCACGGGGCTGCTCGTCGAGCGCGGCGATGTGGCTGGCCTGGTGCGCGCGATGCAGTCTCTGATGCAGGATCATGCACGGACGGACGCGATGGGCCAGGCTGCGCGAACGCGCGCTGAGCGGCACTTCGATGCCCGCGTCGTGGCGCAACAGACCCTCGCCACGATGGGGCTGGGGTGAGGGTCGAGACCTTGCCGCAATGGGCCCCCCCGGACTCGAACCGGGATGCCGTGTAACCGGCGAGGGATTTTAAGTCCCCTGCGTCTGCCAATTCCGCCAAGGGCCCAGCGCGCGCAGGCTACCGCGACTCAGTGCAGGAGCTGTGGCAATTCGTGCTCGACCCATGCGCGGATCTCGTCACGCACGCGTCGATAGTGCCGCATGGCCTCGTCATCGTCGCGTGCGCCCTGCGCCAGTTGCGGAGGATCATCGAAGGGGACATGCAGGCGGCGCACCGCGCCCGGAATCGCTGGGCATGCCTCCTCTGCGCTCGAGCAGACGGTCACGGCCACATCGAGCTTGCCGGGCAGCTCGCCTACGGTCTTGCTGGCGTGGCCGCTGATGTCGATGCCGACTTCCGCCATCGCGCGCACCGCCAGCGGATTCAAGGTGCTCGCTCGGATGCCAGCGCTGAACACATCGAGCCGCTCTCCGTGCAGCGCGCGCACCCAGCCTTCGGCCATCTGGCTCCGGCAGCTGTTGGCGGTGCAGACGAATGCCACCTGGTGGCGGTAGGTCTCACCGATGTCCTCGGCCCAAAGACCGGGCTTCTCGCGCTGCAACCGGTGCATGAGTTCCACGCAGCGTGGATCATCGAGCACCAGGACCTCGGCGCCGGCCTCGGCAAGCCAATGCTCGGCGCCCATGAAGGTGCGATGCTCGCCGATCACGACGCGGGGAAACTTGTAGAGCACCGCCGTGCCGGTGCACATCGGGCAGGGGCTCAGCGTGCTCACGAGCGTGAGTTCGGACCAGTCCTTGCGGCGACCGGCATTGCGGATGCAGTCCATCTCGGCGTGCAGGATCGGATCACCGGACTGCACGCGCTGGTTGTGGCCGCGTGCCACGATCATGCCGTCGGCGCGTGCCAGCACGCTGCCGATCGGGATCCCGCCTTCGCTCCAGCCCTTCTCGGCCTGCTCGATGGCGGCGTCCATCAGTCGCAGGGCGGTGGTTCGATCGATCGTCACGGCATGGTCCTTTCCGGCCAAGGGCCGATCGACGGGTACCGTAATGCGCCATGCCCACCGTTGCCATGCTGTTCGCCGCACTCGCGCTCACAACCGGTGATGGACCGTTTCCACCGGGCCTTCGCCTGAACGACATCCAGGTGATCGGGACGCACAACTCCTATCACATCGCCCCACCCACGGGTCTGTATGCACTCTTTGCCGAGCGGGCCCGCGCGTGGCAGTACACGCATGCCCCGCTGCGCACGCAGTTGAGCGACCAGAACATCCGTGCGCTCGAATTCGATGTGTACCACGACCCACAGGGCGGCCTCTTCCGCAACCCGCTCTTCGGGCACGGCTCGTCGGCGCTCTTGAAGCAGCCTGGGTTCAAGGTGTTCCACATTCCCTCGGTCGATCAAGGCACACGCTGCGTGCTCCTGAAGGACGCCCTGACGCAGGTCGCCGCGTGGAGCGACGAGCACCCCGGCCATGTACCGATCCTGATCCAGCTCGAACTCAAGGAGTCAGGCTACGAAGGTCCCGGCGGCTACCGCATCGATCCGCCGCCGCCCTTCGATGCCGCTGCGCTCGATGCACTCGATGCCCTGATCCGCGACACGATCGGCGCACGGCGGCTCATCACGCCCGATCTCGTGCGCGGCGATGCGGCCACGCTTGAAGAAGCCGTGACCACCCGCGGGTGGCCCGAACTCACCCACGCAGCGGGGCGCGTGATGATCATCCTCGAGTGCGGCAGCCGAGCACGGACGACCTATCTCCAAGGCAGGCCGAGTTGCCAGGGCCGCCCGTGCTTCGTCGATGCGCCCGCCGGAACGCCGGCCGCCGGCTATCTGGTGCTGAATGATCCGGTCGGCGGGGGCGAGAGGATCAAGGACCTGGTCCGCCGTGGCTACATGGTGCGCACCCGCGCCGACGCCAACCTGCGCGAGGTGCGCGCGAACGATCCGACCCGCCGCGAAGCTGCCTTGGCGAGCGGTGCCACTGTCATCAGCACCGACGCTCCCGTGCCGTGCAGCGATCTGGGGAGCGCGTATGTGTGCGGGCTGCCCGAGGGTGGTTGCTGGCGCCGCTCGCCGCGTGCACCTGAGCGCACGACGGGGGGACCAACTCCCGCCGCATCACCCCCGCCTCGCCCCTGATCTCACTCACGCGGCCGTCTTCCCGATCACGCCCAGCAAGGAGCCACCATGAGCACATCACCAGCATCGAGCGAACCAACGGTCATGACCGTTCCAGTCCAACACGGCATGTTCTGTTGGTTCGAGCACCACAGCGATGCACCGGAGCGCGCCATCGAGTACTGGACCGCCCTCGTGGGGGGAGAGGGGGTCGCCGTGCCCCTGCCCTGCGGCAACACGATGCACCTGATGAACTCCGGACAGCACCATCGCTGGTCGCTGCGCGCTCTGGCGGGTTGCCAGGCGCTCCTCATCGAGCGCGGGCCGCACTGGCTCCCCTTCGTCGCGGTCAATGACACCGACGCGGCCTACGCGCGCGCCCTCGAACACGGCGCCCGCAGCGTGGACGCACCAAACTCCAACGGCTTGGGCCGAGGGGCGATCATCGAGGACCCACTGGGAGCGGCACTTGGCCTCTTCACGGCTGCACCCGGTGCGACCGATGGCGTGAACCCGCACGGGCACGGCTTCATGGCCTGGTGCGAACTGGTCACGCCCGATCCCAAGGCGAGCGCGGCATTCTTGGCGCATGTGCTGGGCTGGACCTGCACCGAGCAGGACATGGGCGCCTTCACCGTCACGATCGCAAGCTCGAACGGCCACCCCGTCGCCAGCCTGTGGAAGCGGTCTGCCGACGATGCGCACCCGTGGAAGCGCGCACGCTGGTACCCGTATGTGCAAGTGAATGCGATCGAACCGGCCGCCGCGCGGGCGAAGGCACTTGGCGCGATGCTCCCCTGTGACACCATGCCGATTCCGGGTGTGGGCCGATGGCAACCCACCTACGACCCGGCGGGCTGCGAAACCGCGCTCTTCGAGCCGGCCATGAGCGCGCCCAAGGGTGCCTGATTTTCATGGCCCACTGAAACAGCTGGCTTTCCTGCCAATCCGGCTTGTGCCTTTCTTCACAAACCAGTGATTTCAGCGTGAAATCGCGTCTTCTGTGGCTGGACAACGGTATTTGACGGGAATTTTATTGGTTCGGACCAATCTGCACCGATCCAACCCGTGCAGTCATGGAAGGCGCACCGTGCGCTGGCTGCACTCTCACCACACTGCACAGGAGGCAGTCACATGAAGGCGTTCGACACTATCAAGAGCTGGACCAGCGAATTCATCGACATCGCGATGCTGTTCATCGCCGTGGGCGTGCTTGCCCAGATCATCTTCGGCAAGGGCAACACATGGTTCTTCGGGAACATCACCGACAACCTCATGAGTTTCATTTCGAGCATGGGCAACAACGGTCTTGTCGGCCTGATCACGCTGGCGGTCATCCTGGCCGTCTTCGGCAAGCGCTCGACGGCCTGATTCTCGGTCCATTCTCCTTCTCGAATCACTGGCGACTCGGCCGGGCCCCTGCCCGGCCGTTCGCTTTTTTGGGGGTGCCAGCCGATTGCGTGTAGGATCCTCCGCGTCCGCCTCCAAGGGAACCACCATGACCACCCGCACTGCCATCGTGTCGCTCCTCACCCTCGCCCTTGCCTGCATGCCGACGATGGCACAGTCCGAGGGCAGCCCCGGCACCCCGGCCGGTGACCTTGGCGGCGGTCGGCTGGCAGCCGGCAGCAAGGCCCCTGCGCTGAGCGTGGACGAGATCATCAAGGGCAAGCCGGTCGAGGGCCTGCAGGAAGGCACCGCCTATGTCGTCGAGTTCTGGGCGACCTGGTGCCCACCCTGCGTGACGAGCATCCCCCACCTCACCAAGCTCCAGAAGAAGCACAAGAACATCGTGGTCTTGGGGGTCGCCGGGTCCGAGCGCGCCGGCAAGGATCCGCTCGAGGCCTTCGTCAAGAAGCAGGGCTCCAAGATGGCCTACACCGTCGCCTACGACAGCGATCGCTCGATGTCCGCTGCATGGATGACGCCCGCCGGCCAGAACGGCATTCCCTGTGCCTTCGTCGTCGACACCAAGGGCATGATCAGCTGGATCGGCAACCCGCACGACAAGGCCTTCGATGCCGAGGTCGCCAAGGTCGCCAAGGGCAGCAAACTCCCCAAGTCGGACAAGGGTGGATCCCAGAACAAGAAGGGCGGCGGGGCTGACGATGCCGCCAAGACCGACGATCAGCCCAAGGGCGACGACGCATCCAAGGGCGCTTCCGGCTCAGACGGTGCCAAGACCGGCAACTGACCGCTTGCGCATTTCGCACGGTGCGGCGAACATCCGCGCATGATGACCCACCGCGCGCTCCTCCTGTGCATCACCTCGTTCCTCGCTTGCATCCTGCCGGCGTGCCAGTCGGTACCGACTGCCGAGGAACGCTCGGCTGAACGCTCGAAGATCGACGCCGAGCGCGAGGTCGTCCTGCAGAAGCTCTACGCGATCTATCCCGACACCAAGAAGCAGATGGAGGAGGCCTACGGTTCGGCGGTCTTCTCTGGCACCAACATCTTCGTGATCTTCGGTGGCGGCTCCGGTGCCGAGGGCGTGGCGACGGACAAGGCCGGCAAGAAGACCTACATGTCGATGAGCGAAGCGAGCGCCGGCATCGGTCTCGGCGGCAAGGGGTTCTACATCGTCTGCCTCTTCAACAACGATCTCGACTACCGCAACTTCACGGAGAGGGGCTGGAGCTTCAACGCGCGTGCGGATGCCGCAGCCAAGGGCAAGGACGGCGGCGAGGCCGGCAACGCGTCCAACACCAGTGGTGTCTGGAAGTACTACGAGATCACCAAGGATGGGTTGCTGCTGCAGGCCGCCGTCGGCGTCCGTAAGTTCTGGCCCAACAAGCAGCTCAACGACTGAATGCGGCAGGTGTAGCCTTTGGGAGTGCCGGCGGCACCAACCATTCGGGTCCATGTCGCGTGGAGTGATCGTTCGCGGTCAGTCCTGCTCGCGCCCAACCAGACGGCCGTGATCGGTCGCGACACGACCTCGACGATCTGCATTCCGGTCGCCACGGTCTCGCGCCAGCACATCAGGCTGGAATGCCGTGCCGATGAGTGGAGCGCGACGGACCTGGGCAGCCGTGCCGGCACGCGTCGTCAGGGCCTGCCGCTTCCATCGCAGTCCCCAGTGGTGCTCTTCGATGGCGACCAGCTCTCCCTCGGGCCGGGCGTCATGGTGGTGATCGAGTTCACTGCTCCCGCCGGCACCACGATGCTGCGCACGCTCGAGGACAGTGGCGAGAGTCCTGCACGCATCTCCGCTGCCAATCCTGCTGAGCTCCTCGAGCATGTGCTGAAGGCCTCGCGCGCCATCGGGCAGGCCTCGACCGAACGCGACATCTGGCTGAACGCCGCACGAGCGCTGGCCGAGGCCCGCGGGCTGGGAATCGCCACCGCAGCCGCCATCCAGGCCAAGGATGCCGTGCGAGTCGCGGTGCTTGCGCACCACGGTGACCGAGATGCCACCTTCAGCCGCCGCGCCATCGAGCAATCATTGCGTACGCCCGATGAGACCGCCATCTTCGAGCGCTCGGCGGAAGGCGCCGCGGGCGCAACGCTCATGAGCGATTCGGAGTTCGTGGCATGCCATGCCACGATGCTCGCGAGCGACGAAGGAACCAACCTGCTGTATGCCGAGGGACGGCACTCGCTCGGCTCCGCCCGTACGCACTTCGCGCACTTCGTCGAGATTGTCGCGCAGCTTGCCTCGCAGGCCGTCATGCAGTTGCGCCGCGCGCGCTTCAGCCGATATGTCTCGCCAAGCATCGCCGCGCTCCTGGCGCGCGAGGGCACGGACACCCTCGAACAAGTCCCGCAGTGGCAGCAGGCCGCATGCCTCTTCCTCGACATGCAGGGCTTCAGTTCGCTCGTCGATGTCCCCAACGATCAGGTCGGCTCGGTCCACCAGCGCATGCGCGGCTACATGGATGAGCTGACGAAGGCGATCTTCGACGAGCAAGGCATGGTGGTCGAGTTCACGGGTGACGGCGTCTTTGCCGCCTTCGGTGTGCCGACCGCGCATGATGACCACATCGCGGCATCGATCCGCGCGGCATTGGCTGCCAAGCGGATCGTGCCCGACTCACGCCTGGGGCTTGATGCCGGAGCGTGCCTGTTCGGGCCGATGGGGGCACGCCTGCACGCGAAGCTCGGCCTGTTCGGCACCGTCGTGAACCGCGCGAGCAGGCTCGAGCAGCTCGGTCGTGCCGAGCGCATGGATGCCGGGATCCTTTGCACGCGCGCCATGGCCACCAACGCCGGTGCGCTGGCTGCCGCGCAGTTCCTGCGCGTAGGGATGGTGGTCCCAAAGGGGCTGCAGGACGCCGTTGAAGTCTTCGAGGCGGTGCCGCTCGGCACACTGCCCACAGACAAGGCCAACACACTCGCGGCACTCTCGATGCAGCTCGAGGAGGCACGCGACACCATGGCGCTCCTGGCCGTGGCCCATTCGGCACAGCAAGTCGCGGGCTCTCACCGCCGATTCGCCTGGCTCGCCCGGACCGCCACCTCGATGCTGCAGAACCCGGGAGCGTGGGACGGCATGCACCGGCCCAGCAAGTAGTGCCATGTCAAGTGGGCGTGGCTTCGCGAACCAGTGCGGCCACGCGCCGTGGAAGTCCATCACGCGACAGATGCTCGACCGGATTCCCGCCCACGAGCACCATCGCGCGCTCTGTCGCCCACGCCAAGTCGTTCGCGACGATCGCATCGGCGCGTGAATGGCGCATGCTGGCTCGCGCAATCGCCTCGAGTTCGGCATCGGTCCTTCCGACCGTGAGCTTGAACTTGATGAGCGTGCCGGTGAAGCCCCACGGCGTGCGGATCAGATCGACGAGTTTCGGCGCCTTGACGAGCGTGACCACGAGCCGTTCATGCTCGCTGGGGATCTTTCCACCGGCATCGAGCGCACGGCCCGATCCATCACCCACGCTCTCGACGAGGTAATCGCTCACGGCGGCGCTGTGGACGATTGCGCTGGGCCATCGCTCCTGGGCGATCGATGCCTGCATCAGATCGCGAAGCTCGTCGAAGGTGGTGTAGCCCCACACCTCGACCGATGTGGGCAGCCCCCACTCCTGGGCACGGTGCGGCGCGCTGGTCAGGAGCCGTACCCGGGTTCCCGGCAGTGCAGCGATCGCCGCGGCGACTTGCGTTCCGGTACGCCCGGTGAACACATTGGTGATCGCCCGGACCCGGTCGATCGGGACCTGCGTTGCACCGGCGGTCACCAGCACGCGCAGGCTCACAAGGCCCGCTCCACCAGGTCGCGCGTGATCGAGCGAAGGTCGGGGCACCCCGCGAGCGCCATGGCCTGGCTCGTCTCGGCGTGCATGATCTCGAGGACGCGGCGCACGCCAGCCTCGCCGTGCACCGCCAAGCCCCAGAGCATCGGCCGACCGATCAGGGTGCCATCCGCGCCAAGCGCCAGCGCGCGCAGCACATCCACGCCGCGTCGGATCCCACCATCGACGAGCACGACTCCATCGGTGCGCTCACCCTTGGTGGCCTGCACACAGCGCTCGAGCACGTCGGCCGTCGCGGGTGCACCATCGAGCTGACGCCCACCGTGATTGCTCACGATCACGCCCTGCATGCCCGAACGCATCGCACGCACGCAGTCATCCGGCCGCACGATGCCCTTCAGCACGATCGGCAGGTCAGTCTGCCCACGAAGCCACTCAAGGTCCTTCCAGCAGAGCGCCGGATCGATGAGCCACGAGAGTGCTTCGCCCAGACCACGGCCGGTGTGACCGGTCGGACCGCCCGGTCGAACGAGGTTCACGACCGAGAGATGCGCCGGCACATGGAAGTGGTTGCGCACATCGCGCTCGCGGGTGCCCCAGACCGGTGCATCGACGGTCAGCGCGATCGCGCGGCAGCCTGCGCGCACCGACCGTGCGACGAACTCGCGCACGAAGCCCCGGTCCTGGCCGACATAGAGCTGCAACCAGCATTCGCCGCCGACGGCGCAGATGTCCTCGACGCTGGTGGTCGAGAGGCTGCTGATCGCCATCGGGACCCCCGCCGCCTTGGCCGCACGCGCGGTGGCGAGTTCGCCATCGGGGTGCGCCATGCGCTGCAAGGCCGTGGGCGCGACCATCGTGGGCATCGACCAGCGGGATGAGAGGATCGTGGTCGACAGATCGCGCGTGGCGACATTGACCAGCACGCGGTAGTGCACGAGCCAGCGCGCCCACGCCGCACGATTGGCAGCGAGCGTGCCTTCGTCACCCGAACCGGATCGGTAGTAGTCGTGCGCCAGACGCTCCAGCGACTCGGGCGCAGCGCGCTCGTAATCGCCCAAGGTCACCATGTCCTGCGGTTCGTGCTTCACGCCGGTGAGTCTATGCGCGGGGTGCGTTGGATCATGTGCGCCCGGCCGTGACCGGGGCGCATGGCGCATCGATGCTCCTGCGCACCCATCCGGTCCTCAGCGCACCGAGCGCACGGTCGCGGCGATCGAGGCTGGATCGGCCATGCCGCCCATGCCGTAGGTGCCGCACGCGAGCGTCTTCTCGATCGGGTCGATCACGACCAGCCTCGGCTGATCCGCACGCAACTGCCCAAGCTGGCGGGTGGTCACCGGATGCTCCCACATGCGCGTATTCATCGCCGGTGCGATCACCATCGGCCGGTCGCGGTGCCATGCACGCACGATGCACGAGAGCATGCTGTCGCATCGGCCGAGGGCCATGTCCGCCAGCAGGTTCGCCGAAAGCGGCGCGATGACGAGGACATCCGCCCAGTCGGCGAGATCGATGTGCGGCACGGGATCGCCGCGCTGCCACTCGAGTGGCCACTCATCCTTGTCTTCCCAGGTCTTGACGCCGAGCTGGTTGACCCGCGTGAAGTTCCAGGCATGCGGCGTCGCCACGACCTGGACCTCATGGCCATCGGCAACCAAGGCCGCGACGAGTTCGGGTGCCTTGATCGTGGCCACGCTGCCGGTGATGCCCAGGAGGACCTTCATGCGATAGGGCGATTCTAGGAACACTGGCGGAGCCCGCTCGGACGGCCTGAGGCATCGAGGAGTGGAGATCGCACCCTGCGCACCGCCCCGGTATCGTTGGGGACCCCAATCCGCCGAGGAGCCACCATGTCGATCACCCGCCGCGACTTCATCGTCACATCCGCAGCCCTCGGGGCTGCCGGCTATGCATCGCCCTTCGCGATCGGCAGCCCCAACGAGCCATCGAAGATGCTGAACATCGGCCTCATCGGTGCCGGCGGCCGTGGCTCGGGCGCGGCCAACGACAGCCTGACCACCAACGCCAATGTGCGTCTGGTCGCGATGGCCGATGTGGATCCGGCCAAGGCCATGGCCGCGCGCGATGGCCTGAAGAAGGCGCACAGCGACCGCGTGTCGGTCGACGATGCACGCATCTACGGCGGACTCGATGGCTTCATGAAGGTCATCAACGATCCGACCATCGACCTCGTGATCCTGACCACGAGCCCCGGCTTCCGCCCCAGTCACATCAAGGCGGCCGTCGAGGCGAAGAAGCATGTGTTCGCCGAGAAGCCCGTCTGCACCGACAGCGCCGGCTACCGCACATGCTGCGAGGCGCATGACTTGGCGCTCAAGCAAGGCACCGCAATCGTCACCGGCACCCAGTACCGGCGCCAGCCGAGCTTCATGGAGGCGATCAAGAACATCAAGGAGAAGGGCATGATCGGCGAGCCGATCTCGATGACCGCGCGCTACGCAGCCAGCGAGATCTGGTACCGCGACCGGCTGCCGGGCCAGTCCGATGCCGACTACCAGATCATGAACTGGATGCACTTCATCTGGGCCAGCGGCGACCAGATCGTGGAGCAAGCGGTGCACAACATCGATGTGGTGCACTGGATGTTCGGCACCCCCCGCTCGGCCTTCGCGGTCGGCAGTCGCTGGCACCGCCCTGCCGACAGCGAGATGTGGGACAGTTTCAAGGTCGACTACCAGTTCGACGGCGGCCGGCTCTGCTCCTTCACCGGTCGCCACTGGCCCAAGGCGACCGGCGACTTCGACAATGTGGTCTACGGCAGCGAGGGCATCGCGCAGATCAAGGCCTTCTCGAACGGCAGCATCATCAGCGATCGCAATGGCAAGGAACTCTGGCGCATGAAGGGCGACATCGGCGCTGCGTACCGCCAGGAGCACAAGGACCTCGTCGACTCGATCGTGGCCGGCAAGCCCATCGTCGAGTTGCGCCAGACCGCCGAGAGCAGCCTGATGGCCGTCATGGGTCGCGAGGCCGCGTACACCGGGCGAACGGTCGGATGGGAGGAGATCACCAGCGCGAAGCTCGACCTCTTCCCACACGACATCACCAAGGGCGTCGTGGCCAAGCCGTTCGTGCGCATCCCGGGCGAGTACGAGCTGGCTTGATCCGCCGGGGCCCCGGAGCGCAGCGCAGTGCCACGGCAGCCCGATGCGTTGCCGAAGGGTGCGCCTTTCGGACCTAGCGCGTGCGCCGATGCATCCTGAAGCCCAGACGCTTGGCCATCGCGCCGTGATGTCGCATCAGGCGACGCTGCATCATGACGAGTCCGGCCGGCTTGAGCGGCTGGCGCTGCAATTCAAGCAGGAGCGCCATCTCGAAGAGCGTGCTCTCGCTCCAGTCGACCTCGTCCAAGAAGCCACTCACCGCCACCGCACGGGTCGTTTGCAGGAAACGCTGGATCCGCGCGCGCGGCAGGTCGATGGTGCGGCAGCCGCCGAAGTGGATCATTCGACCGCTGCACTGGCCCGCGAGCCGATGCTCAAGATCGTCGAAGTCCATCTTCTCGTCGCGGCGACGCACATCGCCCGGCAGGAGCAGTCCGCGGCGCGTATGGATCGAGAGCCACAGGATGGGAAAATCGCTGTGTGCCTGCTGCAGCCACTTGCGCAGGTAGTGCTCGAGCTCGGCGCGCGTGGCCACATCGCGGTGGATGAAGGGCACTCGGTAATCACTGGAGCGCAGGAATTCCAGTGCCGGGCGCACCGACACCGACGAGCGCAGCCCGAACCATTCGGCCTCGAGGCAAAAGATGCCCTGGCGCCAGATGAACACGGCCCGATGCTAGCGAGGCACCCAGCCGTGCGTCAGCGGTCCCACACCACGCGCACTTCGACGCCATCGGCCAGTGCGGGCCTGAGCAGCGACTGCAGCAGCTGTTCGATGCGGGGTGCGCACTCGGCCTCGATCTCCTTCACATACGCAGGCTGCGAGGCAAGCTCGACCGCCGCCGCACGCACGGCCGCACGGGCTCGCTCGGAACCGTCACCAACGAATGGGTTGATGTTGTTCAGCCATCGATCATCGACCTCGACCTCGACATGCGATGGATCGACCTGCACATACACCATCCGTTCGTCGACGCGCGGCGATGGCAAGTGAACGAGCAACGCACCGCGACCGTCGCTGCCGATGAACTCCATGCGCTCGGGGGTGAGGCCCTCGAGCGGCACGATGTACTGCACGAGATTGCCCGAACTGCGCAGCTGCGTGGCCGTGGATCCGACCGGCACGCCCAGCCAACGGGTTTCATGCAGGTCTTCCACCGTCACCTCGAGTTCGCGCTCGGCGACCTTCAGCCGCAACTGCGGATCAAGGTTGCCCACGGCCGCGCGCACGGTGGTCTGGATGTTGATCTCTGGCTTGAAGGCATCGGCCAATCGACCCACGGCGTCGGCGGCCTTCTGCGCGACCGATCCCACGGTGCTCGCGAAAATCCACGACAACCCCAGCGCCGCCAGTGCCACCACGATGGTGACGGCCAGGATCATCGCCGCGCAGCTGCGGCCATGAGGTCGATGCGATCCTGTGGATGCGGTGTCCACGCGCGCACTCTACGCCCGCCGCCCTCGGCAGGATCACGCGTGGGGTTGGGTTCAATTCGTCCAGTACGCCAGCATGTAGGCCAAGTCACGGCCATCGATCACGCCGTCGAGCGTGAAGTCGCCGAGCGGACCGGCCTCGCCCCACAGGCGCAGGAGCGCGCCAACATCCGAACCGTTGACCAGGCCGTCGCCGTTCATGTCTCCCGGAACGGAAACGGGCGATCCGATTGCCACCAGCGAACCATCGACCGCAATCGATGCGGTCCCGGCGCCGAACTTGCCCGTGACCAGCAGATTCGCCGTCGAACCCGGCGGGAGGATCGTGGGCAGTCCCAACGGCTGTGACTCCAACCCAGGAAGGCCAGCGGGAATCTCGGTCGACTGCTCGAAGGCAACCGTCGTCGTGAGCAGCACGTCGCCCGCCTTGGACTCGATGCGGCCCGCGAGCACGAAGACCGCCGGGATGACCTGATCGAACGACTGCCCCACGGCCGAAGCCTGGATCGTGAAGTCACAGGGCACTACGATCGAGAAGGC
>Ga0194121_10000249_pt1 | contig 95537 bp, 71 predicted proteins | sample TA2MahCa50mmetaG_FD_148609 | JGI IMG/M metagenome (GOLD analysis project Ga0194121, IMG submission 148609) | Freshwater microbial communities from Lake Tanganyika, Tanzania - TA2015020 Mahale Deep Cast 50m | ecosystem: Environmental > Aquatic > Freshwater > Lake | place: Tanzania: Lake... | reverse complement strand
TTTCGCTCGATCAAGCGATGGGAATCGTCGGCGATCAGGATCCAAACGCCGATATTTCCGACGGCCTTCGCTATCACGCATTCGTTCGCTCCGAGCCGCAATCGGCACTGGGTAAGGTCTGCTACGCTGACCTTCCCCCGATCTATGTACCACTCTGAATGAGAGGATCTGGGGTAAAGGGAGCGGCGAACTCCGCCGGGGTCTGGTAGTCTAACGCACTATGTGGTCGGCGGTGATTGTAATCGAGCCGCCAGCAATCGACGACCCAGCGAGCTTCCGCCAGGCTCAGGAACAACTCACGGTCCAGCAGCTCGTCCCGGAAGCGGCTGTTGAAACTCTCCGCGTAGCCGTTCTCCCAAGGGCTCCCCTTGGCGATGAACAGCGTCTTCACCATAGCTCGGTCAAGCCACCGAGTCACTTCCTGGGCCACGAACTCCGGGCCGTTATCGCTGCGAATGTGCTCCGGCGCACCGCGGACCGCGAACAGGTACTGCAGCACCTCCACCACGCGGCAGGCCGTGAAAGACCAGGCGACTTCGATCGCCAGACTCTCGCGGGTGAACTCGTCAATGACGACGAGCATTCGCAGCTTGCGACCCTTCTCGGTGCGGGCGTGCGTCCCAAGGTCGCCCAGGTCCTCGCGCGACACAGCGACATTCGGTTGACCTTGGGTGTCTACGCTCACGCCGACTTAGGCGACCGAACGGCCGCGATCGCGGCGCTGCCAGCACCGCCAGAAGCCCCGCCAAAGCGGAAACCATGGCTTGAGCGGCTGCGTGATTCGTAATAGCAGGCGACCCTCACTGCCGGCACCGCCGAAAACCAACCGCCGCGATCGCGGCGATGCCGGGTCTGCCCGTATTCAACGAAATTCGATCTCAACATCCGTCTCTAGAAATCGGTTGGCGCATCCGATCGGTCCCGAGTCGCGATGTTTCGCCAGACTTCCAACGAGATTGTGTTCTCAACAAATCGAACGCTTCCATCGACAAACGTCAAATTCACACCATTTGGATGGTAGCTGCGTGCTGTCGAAAGCGCCTTGTTGTGCCTGCCGTTGCCGCAGTCCCAGGTTTTCACGTTGGGTACGTAGTAATGGTTATACAGCGTGTTACCGTAGTGACCATCGATCCACTTTCCACCCCGGCGCCCGGACCAGGTTCCAGCTCCGGCGTCGCACGCTGCCGGCGTCGGATCGTTTCCACCAGGGACCTCGAGTACCTCACGACGCGGATCAGATGGTTTTGGCCCACTCGATATCTGATCGTTGCCCAAAATGCTCTCGCTGAACGCAGCCGTATTCGATGTCCCATCCAGAACATCTTTGAAGGCCAAGTACGTTTGAGCGAACATTCCGTCACCGGAAGCGAGTAGACCAAACGAAATTGTACCCGTCCCGTTATTGGCCACATAATTTGATCCGAATTCCGCCAAGCTTGGAATCTTGCCCTGCATTGGATCGGATGGGCAGATGAATGTTTTGACCTGAGTTCGCGCCGCTGCCGTGTTTGTGGGGCTCGTCGGCGGCGTAGTGTAATCGCACAGGTCGTGCAACCGTCCCTGTTCGATGTAGGGCAGTAACCGAGCAAGCGCCGAATGAACCAGCGGGTACGGATTGCGAGATGGCGGAAACATCTGATTGGACGATTCGTAGTTGTGCAGCGCCAAACAGATTTGCTTGAGATTGTTTGTGCATTGAATGCGGCGCGCCGCCTCGCGGGCTGCCTGTACGGCCGGAAGCAAGAGTGCGACGAGAATACCGATGATTGCGATCACGACAAGCAGCTCAACAAGAGTGAAGCCGCGTCGACATTTGAATGAGCCGTTCATAAAGCGAAGTCTCCATAACCAGTCGTCTTGGAAGATGCGCGATAGGTGGAATTGCACCGGCATTCGCTCGGTGCAAATCCATTCCTTCAAGAAAGGACCGCTATGCGCAGAAAAAAACGGTGCGCAGATGGTTCGGTCAAGCGACTGCTTTTGGAGGTGGGCTCGCTGGACAGATTGAGCGACTCTTCAAAATCTGATCGTCCAGTCTGATCGTGTCTATCGATAGAGTTTCGATGCTAAGATCAATGATGGCCGGAGGAGACGACACCGCTCCTAATGAAACCCATAACATGGTTATGCCGGGGCAGGTGTTTTCTGAAATGGATGTTGATGTTGTGCGGCTATTTGATTTGGAAGTAGTGGCTACCTGCGTTTGCGGCGAGTTTTTTGATTTTTTCGAACAGCAAGACGATCCCTTCTTAGGAGCATCGGTTGATTTGCCAACGTTGGCGTTTGGCTTGCGACAGCAGCACTGCCCGGAATTGCGCAGGGCCGGTGTGCAGCGACAGGCATGATCGCTGCCATCATGGCGCGCTATTGCACCGGAAATTGCAGGCAACGGATAACCGATAGTGCCGACGAGATACGCGATCAATGCCGCGACCGCTGTAACGGTTCGCGCACGACTGCGGCGAATTGGAAAATTGACAGCCGGCATACCCAGGAATCCCGCAATTGAATATCAATTGCGATCATCCTAGCCGATGCATTTTGCCGCGTCGATGATGCATGCGAAATTAGCGTTGGGGCAACGCAAAAAACGACGTGTAAGAGTACTCGTCAAAGTCGAAATGGCGGCGAGACTTACTTTGCCGACGTTGCAATATCACGCCAGCGACAATGGCCCCGATTGCCGGCGCAAAGCAGCACAGTTTCCACGATGAACTACCCGACTCTGAATTGAACACGGTATCAACGGCCAACGACAAAGTAGATGCGTCCGTTGCCGGCTGAGTCTCGTCACTAATGGCATTCGCTGATTCGGTCGGGCCCTGGCTGGCAACTAAGTGACCGATCACGATATCGGTCAGGTTTCGTGACGATGAATTCGCCGTTGGACTGGATCGCGTTGAATTCGCGATCGATTCGTCGGACCGGACCCGGTCCTTTTGCATGGCCGCTCACTGGCAGCCCGGTTTGAGCGGAACAATCTCCCTGACCAAAACGTTGCCATTGTCGAGTCGCGGCTCGAATGTCGTGCTCTGGACGAAACATGCTTTCACTTTTGGCGACCCGATGTCGCTCACACCCATGTCCACGCGATTGGTCCGCTTTGAACCCACGTCCGCCATCTCAAGCTGCGTTGTATGGTGTACGCTCGGTACGGTCGTAACCGTGGTCGTTGTCGACTCGTGTGAATGTGATGTCATCGCCGAAGCACTTGCCCCGGCGGCGCCCAGCATCGATTGGTGATCATGGTCACTGGCCGAAATCGTCGTCGCATTCAATAGGCTTGTGGAACTCCCGGTGAAATTTAACGCTGTGGCCGCAGAACCGATGGCATTGTTGGTCGCACTCGATGATACGATTGAATTCGCCGAATCGGATTCACCATCCGCAACTCGCAAGCACTCGACTCCCGAGCAATAGCGATTGTTGAACGACATGGGCTGGCCACTTGTCAGCAAAGTATCCTGCGCTGGGCCAAGCTGGATTCCATAGACAGTATCGTTCCCGTCTCCGCCGTCGATATCCACTAGGACTGGCAGTTGTGGATCAATGTATATCTGGTCGTCGTCACCTTGCGCGAATATTCGAACGGCGGACCAGTCGTGGACGGACCATGAACCAATCACCTCTTGGTTGCGGATCGCGATCAAGGCGTCGGACTGCGGCTCGAACTTGAGTTCAATGCGGTCGGCGCTATCCGAACCAACGATGGTCAGCTCTGCGTTTGGAACAACATCGTGGTGGAGATGGGCAAGCGCGAGCGCCAGCCTCGATTCAAGTCGTTCGAGATTCAAACGACGCTGTCGACGGTTCGACGATTGACGACTGCGTGGAATCAAAGAGAAAATTCTTCCAGCCCCTATTATCTTCGGCATTTTTCGGCCGTCAAGAAAAGGGCAGTCTACGTCAATGTCATAATCTCTTGCTTTTGGGGGGACGCCAAGTGCTGCGGAAACTGCTGGTCGCTATACTGTCGGCATCGTTATCAAAAACAGCTGCCGTTTCTCAGGTTAGGAAATCAAATGCCGTCGCGAATTCTAGTCGTTTTAATGCTAATCGCAGGGCCGGCCATAGCGCACGATACGTGGGTTGAGACGAATACGAACGTTGTGCGGACGGGCGATGCGGTGCATGTCGATCTTAAGCTGGGCAACCATGGCAATGAACACCGCGATTTCAAGCTTGCAGGCAAGGTCGATTTGAATGCCAGCACGCTTTGCGTCATCGGACCTGATGGCAAGAATCTGGATATCAAGCCGTCGCTTCTCGATGTTGGGTACGCTCCGAAGGAGGGATACTTCACCGCCAAGTTTTCCACTGCCAAACCGGGGATGTACCTGGTCGGACATACTCTGGATCAAGTCGTGTCTTATGCTCCAGTCCGATCATTAAAAAGCGCCAAGGCCTTCTTTGTTGCCAGTGACAGTCTTGATCGAATCGGACGTGACAATCCTGGGTTCGAGAAGCCCCTTGGCCACGCGCTTGAACTTGTTCCCGTTTCGAATCCTGTGACGCCCATGGGTCCGGGTCAGGCCTTCAAGGTTCAACTTCTATTCGAGGGCAAACCGCTGAGTGGCACCAAAATCTCGTTCGTGCCACGCGGAACAGAACTTTCTCAGGATTTTGATTCCGAATACGAACGGATGACGGATGCAGAAGGGATGGTCTCATACACTCCGACGACTGGCAATGTGTATTTGATTGTCGCTCATCATCAATTGCCGCGATCGGGTGCGAAGTTCGAAAGCACGAAATACTCGGCGACCATAATTTTGTTCGTGCCCGAAATCTGCTCGTGCTGCGCAGAATAATCTCGTGACGGTGAGGCTTGACTCACCGGAGTTTCTGCTCAGTGGGATGGTCCCCAAGCTGTGCTGCCGGCCCCGAGATGCCATCTTCAAGTTCGCTGGGATTGAGCGCTTCAATAAGTTGCTTGACTTTGATTTCGACTAGATCGCGCACGGCACGGAATTGGTCCGGTGTCATCTCCCTCGGATCGGGAATCTGCCAATCGATTCTCGTTTTGGCCCGCACCAACGGGCACTCATCGCCACATCCCATCGTCACGGCGACATCCACTTCACTCCCATTGAAGTCTTCCAAGCCCTTCGATCTATGCATTGTCAGGTCATAGCCTACTTCTTTCATGGCTTCGATGGCCCTCGGGTTCACACGTCCCGATGGTCGTGAACCAGCACTATGTGCTTCGATATTCCCGGTGCCGTGTATTCGCACGAACGCTTCGGCCATCTGACTTCGGTTCGAGTTCTCAACGCAGACGAAAAGAATCTTTTTCACGAGCACACCTCTTCCGGCTGCTCGCAGCGGCAACAGCCGGGCTGCTGCACGCATCGACAAACGAACACGCTAAGGCAGGCCCCAAGTATCGGTGCGGCCAGGTAGACCCACAGATGATCGAATCGCATCGAAACGAGTGCAGGAGCAAAGGATCGGGCTGGGTTCATTGAAGCCCCACTGATCGGCCCAGCGAACAGAGCCTCCAGTGCAATCACGGCGCCCACTGCAACGCCCGCAAGAACGCCTTTCTCCTTCGATCCAGATGACACGCTGAGGATCACGAACATCAGGATCAGCGTCAGGATGAATTCCAACACGAACGATTGGAACGAATCGCCAGCGGGAAACGTTGCTCCGAGAGTCGTGTGAGTCGGAAACATCAGCCGGAGCACCAAGCTCGCTAGTAACGCTCCAATTGTCTGACTCAACATAAAGGGGCCAACCCACCGTCTATCCAACCGGCGGGCCATAAAGAAACCGAGCGTAACCGCCGGATTCAAATGACAACCCGATACGTCGCCAAGAGCGTAAATCATCGCGAGGACGACCAACCCAAACGTCAAGGCAACGCCCACATGCGAAACCGCGCCACTGGTGACATCGTTGATGACGATCGCCCCGGTTCCGGCGAATACGAGTGCGCATGTCCCAAAGCACTCTGCCGCCAACTTCTTCATGTCCTGTTTCACCATACGCTGTCCAGGTCGGGCTTTGAATCGCCAGATTTGTTTGCAATATCATAGCGTCCTTTACAAACGGAGCTCGTCGCGATTACGAATCGAGGTGCTCTCAGTGGTGCTCTAGAACCCCGATGTGCCTCCAGAGGTCCCATCAAGCTCGCCGGGATTTGCAACGAGGCCGCTTAATTTGCAGTGAAGGGTTGGAACGCCCTTCGGATATCGGGACCGACGCTAGTCGCGACACGGGCTAGAGTTGAGGCCGCAAACGGAGACGCCGTGAGTGGTTCGGCCTAACGCCGATTAGACTGCTTGGTGCAATAAAAAATATCCCCAAGAGGATTCGAACCTCTAACCTTCGGCTTCGGAGGCCGACGCTCTATCCAGTTGAGCTATGGGGACGAAGTTGGACAATTTGCTGCGTGCAGAACCGTGGAAATTGCACGAGCGGCCAGGTCCGGTCGATTCCCAATCGAGCTGCAAACGACGGGGGCATTCTACACGATTGCTCGACGCTGCGAAATTCCCCGATTCGGCAAACGGGCCCGCCGCGTCACGAAAGTCGCTGCATGCCAACGTAACGACTTGCCAATCGGAACCCCCGGACAATCGGATTACTGTCGCGGCAACCGATCACGATCATCGGCCCGCTCGCCTGCGGCGGCAGATCCCCGCCATGGACTTCGACCTGAGCACCGGTAAAACGGGCTACGCGCTGCGACAAACGCGCGCCAGCCGCGAGATTCTCGCCGGGTGCGTGGATGCTGGCGACAGGCTGGCCGCGCTCCACCAGGATCAGTTCGTCGGCCCCGGACGCGAACCGCCCCACTGCCAGAAGCAGGCAGCAGGTGGCTATCCGTGGAATCCGAGATCGTGGACGGTCAATCATGGGAAGATTCTCCATCGTTCGACGGAGGAGGAACACGATCAAGGCGGTGTTTCCATTTCGTCCTGCAATCTGGCGATTTCCTTTTGCAGCGGGCGATAACCGTATTCGGTGACGACGGCAATGACGCCCTTGTAACTGGAATCCTCCGCTGACACCGTGGAGAGCGCGTTTAATCCATTGTAGAGTCCCTCGGCGGCGGCTTCGAGTTTAGCCAGTTGCGTTTTCGAGTCCCGGTTCGCCCGCGCGACGCCGGCGGCACGCACTGCCTGCATGGCGGTCATGTACTCCAACGCGAATTCGTATCGGCGAGCCAGGGTGTACAGCAGTCGCCTCCCGGAAGGGTCGGCTGCGTCGTGTGCTCGGTACATCTCGTTCATGGCGTTTAGATACAAATCGCTGACTTCCTGCCACCAGGCCGGTGCCGGCTCCGTTGCGGCATAGTGCTTCATCACCATGTTCGGTACGGGGAACGCGAAGCCGATATCGTGCTGATCAATCAGGTCGGTGGCCTTCTCAATCTGGTTCCAGCCGATGATCGACCGTTCGGAGATTCCTCCACCACCGGCATTCGGCCGCAACAGGTCTTCATAGGCTTGTTCCGGCGTGACCGAGTCATCGAAGGCGACTCGCGACAAATAGTGCACGGTCGGATCGAGATCGCCGGCGATCCAATAGCGCGTGGAATAGCCGGCCCATCCCGAGCTGCGCAGGCTCTTCGCCAGTTTTTCGAGGTGCCGGGTCGCCAGTTGCGGCAGAACGCCCACGTTGTCGTCCGCCAGTGTGAAAATCAGCGACGGATCGGCGACCAGCGGACGGGGTCGCTTCGTCCCAGGCAGCGTTTTCATCAGCTCCGTGTTGGCCGCCACTCGGCGGGCGGTATAGTCGACAAGATGCATACTGCCCGCGTCTTTTGGCAACAACTTGTCCAGATACGGGTAGAAGACCGGATCGACTTCGATCAGATACAACTCAACCGACGTGCCGTCGGGACGCTGCAACCGTTTCGGATCGCTCAACCAGGTCTGCAGAAAATCAAGCGACGTCACATTGCCGCGAACAGCTTTCACGCCGCGCTCGCCCGAGATCAACGTCGTGCGTTTGGCCGCCGCCTGTTCCAGATCCTTCAGGGAAACGGTCTTGCCGAGTCCCGTTCGGGCGCTCAACCGATTCCAGGCGGACTCGGTATGCTCATCCCATTCCGGGAATTCCGGCAGCGTGAGGTAGATCGCGTCCAGCGTCGGATAAGCAGTCAGATACGACCGCAACTGGGCCGTCGCGAGTTCCGCAAGCAACGCGTTGTCCGGCGCCTGTTTCGCGCCGGGGCCGACGGTGAGATTCTCGAGCTGGCGAATGACTTTGGCTTCCGGCAGCGCGGCGGCAAACTCTTTAGGGAACTCCAACGGTGAAAACGCCAACCCGACGGTCATTCCCAGGCGGTGCGATTCGTCGATGATGCCGCGCACCAGTTGCATCCCGGCCTGCGTCCGTTCCTCGTAGGTCTTCTTACCTGCCAGATCAGGGTTATAGAATTCTCTCGCTCCCTTGAAGATCGATCGGCCAGGGACGTCACCGTCGATCGGATAGCGATACCCAAACCAGAGCATCGCGGACTGTTTCTTGACGCCGCCGAATTCAAAGTGCGAGAACGGCTGCCAAGGGTAGACCGATAACAGCACGCGGTTGAACTTCTGTTTGGCGAGCTGCCGCAGCATCCGCTGGTGCTCGGCGAGCCCCCACGATTCCGGGCCGATCGGGAAATCGTTGATCGTGCGCCAACAGCGCGAGCGGAGATTTGGTTCCTGCGCGATATTCCAGCCCTCGATGTGGAACTTCGGCGCTTCGGCCGGATAGGCGTCACCGTGCAGCTGGTATCGGATGCCCCACTGATGTCCCAATTCGTAGACGGCCCACAACGTCGCCACCGGGCTGCCTCCGCCAACGACAAGTTGCGCGCCGCCCTTGCTATCGACCGTTCGGATGACAATTCCCTGATCACTGAGTGCCGGCCAACGGTCACCGACCAGGGCTTGCACCGACGGATTGGTCGCCGGCGAACCGATCAAGATCGCCATCTCCGACCCACCGCCCGCGGGCGATTTTGCGATGATATTGGCGCGCCTACCCCACAGCTTGTCGATCTGCCCCTGAAGCTCTTCCGCCGCAAGTTTTTCCAACGCCGGAGCATTGTCCGCGAGCACGATCGTGATCGGCGAGGCGGGTTGAGCGAGACCGATGGCGCTCCAGAGCATGCAATGCGACAAAGTAATTGCTGTCGTGATCCGCGAGCTGACCGTCATCGTGTGCCCTCCGGTTCGGCGATGCAGAGGAGTTTTTCCTTGGTGCGAAAATAGATCCGACCGTCGGCGATGGCAGGCGTGGCGATCAGGCTGTCCCCCAAATCGTTCTTCGCCAGGATTTCCAGCGTGCGGCCCTGCTTCAGCACGACCACAAATCCATTGTCACCGCTCACGTAAATCTTCCCGTCGCCGGCGACCGGGGACGCAAAATACTCGCCCAGGTTCTGCAATCGACGCGTGATCCAGTGTGTCTCGCCGGTCGCGGCGTCAAACGAGCTGCAAATGCCGCCCTTCTTGACGACAAACAGTTGATCCCCGACGACGAGCGAAGAGGAGATGTTCGATGGCGCTTTGTTCGTCAGATTCCAGACGACGTGCGTTTTGGTCACGTCTCCCCGGCCGCCCCCTTTGATCGCTTGAACGATACTTCCGCCGGCGGCCATGTTCGCGGGCGACTGGAAGGCGTGATCGAGTTCGTCGCCTTCGAGAAATCCATCCTTGTTCTTATCGGCCTTGGCGAATTTTTCGGCGAATTCCTTGGGCACTTCGCTGGGCGACAGCTTGCCGTCCTGGTTGGTGTCTTTCCATTCCAACAGCGCGAATTTCAGAATGCGTTCCGTGTCGCCGTAACTCTGCGCGGAAAGGTAAATGACACCGTCCCTGACCATCGGCGATGTCATGATCGTCCGCAGCAGCGTGTTGCAGGTCCATAGTTCCTCGCCGGTCGCCGGATCGTAGCCCTTCATCTTGCCGGTCCCAGCGACGACGATTTCCGTCCGTTCCGGTGTCTGGCAGATGACCGGTGTTGCGTAGCCGCCGAGCATCTCCGGGCGAGGAGTTTTCCATTGCACACTTCCTGTGCGCTTATCGATTGCGATCAGGTAGGAGCTCAAGTCGTCATCGCTGCAGAAGATCACCGAATCTTGATACAAGATTGGCGAGGCGGCTGCGCCCCAGTCCATCAGGTAATTGGGCACCTCCAAGGGTGCGCGCCAAAGTTCCTTCCCGGTTCGCGCGTCCAGTCCGAGAATCCCCAGCGTACTTAAATAGACGTAGACGCGGTCGGCATCCGCCGTTGGCGTCGACGAAGCTGGAACGTTGGGATGTACGATGGCGGGTAACGCGCCCGTTGCAAAGGACGTTTTCCAGTTCAGGCCGCCGGTCGCGGCATCGTGGCACAATACGGAAAATTCCTGGGGTCCGGTCATGGCCGTGCTGATCACTCGTCCCGCCACAACGATCGGCGAACTCACGCCTTCCCCCAACGTCGCTTCCCAGCGAAGCTTGTCGGTTGCGGAGAATTGGACCGGTAATGCTCGGCTGGTCGATACGCCGCTGCAGTTCGGACCACGGAACTGCGGCCAGTCTTCGGCACTGGCGACGATCGGCACCAGCAAGATCGGACAGCAGCACGCACCAAGGCGCAAAGCCACGGAGAGGAAACACAAAATCAATGTCGGTTTCATTCCATTCCCTCGAGGAAGGCAGGACCACGCGGATTTGAAACGCAGGCTATTATCCCAGGCGGCCCGCCAGGTTCAACGGCGTCCGCGACCGTAGTCGTAGGATGGGTCGTAGGACGGGCCTCCAGGCCCGTCTTTCGCGGGCCGTAGGACCGGGCCTCCTGGCCCGTCCAAAAGTGCGGATCGGCGTCGAAAAAATAGCTCCATGGGCCGGCCGGCGCGAGAGACGGGTCAGGAGACCCGTCCTACGGCATTATCGAGCCATTATTTTTGATCGGTACAATTTGCATGAGAAAATCTACCGGGCGTGGCATCTTGCTGATGCGGACGGTGGAGACGGCCAGGTTTTTGGAAAGAGCTGCGTGAAAGAAGGCATTTCGGCCCAACAACTTGGCGAATGGATGGACCGGTGGGCGGGTCCGCTACGGGCCTGGCTGCGTGGTCGGTGTGCCAGCCCTGACGACGTGGTGCAGGAGACCTTCTGCCGGTTGGTCCAACAGGCAGTAGTTCCTGAACGCGTTTCGGCCTGGCTGTTTCGGGTGGCGTCCAATCTGGCGAAGGACGAGGCACGTCGCGGTCAGCGGGTCGCCGTGCCTGAGGCGCCTGTTCGACTACGCGGCATTCACGGTCGGAGGCGGCGCCGGCGCGACGCTGACCAACATCAACGCGATCGAACTGGAGATCATCGCCAACAACAATGCGATGCAGGGCCAAGTCACGTTTTTCGCCGCGGTCGGCAGTTGAGATCGAGGCTGAGGCTTCCAGCCGCAGCAGGTTGTAAGGTGGGCCGTCATGGTGACTAACTGGGGCAGGATGCCCCAGTCACGGGGAAGGATGCCCAATTCACGGGGAACAACTGGGCTCGAATGCCCAAGCTACGAGGACGGACTGGGGCAGGATTCCCCAGCCACGGCGAAGGATGCCCCAGCTACGGGGATGGACTGGGGCAGGATGCTGCAGACACGGGGCTGGGTGCCTCCGTCACCAGCGACGCCTCCCATTCCCCGTTCCCAGCTTGGGTGGAGCACTTTAGAATCCATCAATTCGATTGCTCTCAAGGGTACCGATCATGAATTCACCTGCCTCCGCTGCTACGGCGAGAATCTTCAACTTTTCGCCCGGTCCGGCCGTACTTCCACTGCCGGTGTTGGAGAAGATTCAACGGGAAATGGTCTGCATGCCGGGCAAGGGCGTGTCGATCCTGGAGATGAGCCATCGCGATCAGGCATTCCTCGATATTCTGGCTGCGACGCAGGCCAGCCTGCGGGAACTGCTCGGCATACCCTCCCACTACAAGATACTGTTCCTGCAGGGCGGTTCGCGGATGCAGTTTTCGATGGTGCCGATGAACCTGTTGCGCGGCAGCGGAAAGACGGCCGAGTACATCTTGACCGGATCCTGGGGGAAGAATGCGATCAAGGAAGCGGTGAAGGAAGGTCCGACAAAAGTTATCTGGGATGGCAAGGCGGACAATTACAGCCGCTTGCCGCGTGCCGATGAATACCAATCCAGTGATGCTGCCGCTTATCTGCATTTCACGTCCAACGAGACGATCGAGGGCGTGCAGTTCCTGGACGAACCGGCGGCGGGCGCCGCGCCGCTGGTCTGCGATGCTTCGAGCGATTTCCTTTGCCGGCCGCTGCCGATTGAACAGTACGGGCTGATCTATGCCTGTGCTCAAAAGAATGCCGGTCCGGCGGGAGTCACCGTCGTCATTGTCCGCGACGACTTGCTTGCCCCCTCCCAGGATATTTTGCCGGGCTACCTGAGTTATCGCGGGCACGCCGACGAAGACTCGCTTTGGAACACACCAAACACATTTGGCATCTATGTCGTCGGCCTCGTCGCCCGCTGGCTGCTCGACGATGTGGGCGGACTCGACAACATGCTGCGACGCAATCGGGACAAGGCAAACCGCATTTACGAACTCCTGGACGAATCGCCCGATTTCTATCAGGGGCATGCCCAGCGTGAATCGCGGTCGCTGATGAACGTCACATTCCGATTGCCGACGGCGGAAATTGAAAAGGCGTTTCTGTCCGAGGCCGAGCGCCGCGGGTTGCGCAGTCTGAAAGGACACCGGAGCGTGGGCGGCATACGAGCGTCGATTTATAACGCGATGCCGCTGGAGGGAATCGAAGCACTGCGAACATTTCTGCGCGAATTCCGCGACAGTTACCGCAAATGACCGTCTCAGAGAGAATTAGATCCATCATGAATCGTCCGGCATCGAGAATTATCGTACTAGACACCATCTCTCCCGAGGGCCTGGCGCTGCTCGACGCCGCCGGCAGCGCGATCAGCTACGAAGTTCGCACCGGGTTAAAGGGCGCGGAGTTGCGTGGGGCGCTGGCCGAGTTTGATGGAGCGATCTGTCGCAGCGGCGTGAAAATCACGGCCGAAGCGCTGGAGGGAAACCGCCGCTTGCGGGCGATCGTGCGGGCCGGCGTGGGAACCGACAATATCGACAAGAATGCCGCCACGCGACTCGGAATCGTGGTGATGAACACGCCGACCGGCAATACGCTCAGTACCGCCGAACATGCCTTCGCGCTGTTGCTTGCCTTGTCGCGCAACATCGCGGCCGCGCATCAGAGCCTGGCGCAAGGGAAATGGGAACGCAATGCCTACATGGGGTCGCAGCTGGCCGACAAGACTCTGGGCATCGTCGGGCTGGGAAGGATCGGCCAGGAAGTCGCCAAACGCGCGGTGGCGTTCCAGATGCGCGTCATCGGTTTCGATCCGTTCCTGTCGGCGGAACAGGCCGCCAAGCTGGGAATCGAGCGGGTGGAAACCGTGGCCGAAATGCTGCCGCGGATCGATTACCTCACGGTTCACACGCCGTTGACCGCCGAAACAAAGCACCTCATCTCGACCAAGGAATTGGAGCTGTTGCGCCCGGGCGTCCGGCTGATCAATTGCGCGCGGGGCGGCATCTACGATGAAGCGGCTCTGGCGCAGGGATTACGGAGCGGCAAGCTGGCTGGAGTCGCATTGGATGTTTTCGAAACCGAGCCGTGCACCAACAGCCCCTTGTTCGCCATGAAGAATGTGCTTTGCACGCCGCATCTCGGTGCCAGCACGGAGGAAGCACAGACCCAGGTCGCGGTGGAAGCGGTGCATCTGCTGTTGAATTTTCTGCGTACCGGTGAGGTCCGCCACGCGGTGAATATGGCGTCGATCGATCCGAAGACGCTGGAGACGATGCGCGGCTTCCTGAATGTCGCCTACCGGCTTGGTCGTGTCCTGTCGCAATGGCACGACGGCGGAGCGTCGGGCTGCAACCTCCACTACCGCGGCGAGGTCACCCGGAAAGACACGCGGCTGTTGACCGCCGCATTCTGCGCGGGATTGCTGGAAGGCGCGATGGACGACGAGGTCAACATCGTGAATTCGGAAGTGTTGCTGCGCGAACGGGGAATCCAGCTCCGCGAAGAATCGAGAACCGATCTGGGCGCGTTCAGCTCCTCCATTACCGCCGAACTGCTCTGCAACGGCAAAACCTTTACGGCCGGCGGAACACTGTTTGGCCAGGACATGCCCCGGCTGATTCGACTGGGCCAATACCGATTGGAAGCGTATCTCGACGGCTACCTGTTCCTGTTCACGCATCGTGATGTACCCGGGATCATCGGCAGCGTGGGCACGATCTTCGGCCGCCACCAGGTGAATATCGGGCAGATGTCGGTCGGTCGCGCCGGTTCCGCTCCGGGCGGCCAGGCGATCGGCGTGATGAATCTCGACAGCCCTCCACCACAGTCGGCGTTGGATGAGTTGACCCGCAATCCCGATATTACTTCCGCGCGCGTGATTGCCTTGCCGGCCGCCGATCAGCTTCCGGCCTGGCTGCAGGCGTAGATCGGCTGCGGCCGTGAACGATTTTCAACACCCCTCGCCGTTATCAACGTTGCCGCCTGAGCGGCCGCTCGAACGGCTGCTCGATTCATCGTGCGGAGCGCTGCGTGGCGTCGGAAGACTGCTTTGCAACACGGTGGGACGGGGCCAGTTTGCCATCGCATTCGCGGAAGCGAATCCGGGCACGCAGGTGACTTGTTTTCTGCGCGATCTGTACGACTGGCAGCAGTGCGCTCCTGCGCAGGCGCCGGGGCTGGAATGGTGCTGCCAGTCGGACGTACCGCCGGGTCCGTTCGACGCGGTGGCGTTCGCCTTTGGCCAGCACGGCGAGGCGGAATGGACGCGTGAGATGCTGCAGGCCGGCTACGCGGCGCTGCGGGATCAAGGAAAAATGGTTGTCGTCAGCGACAATCGTAACGATCGCTGGCTGCTGGCACAAATGCAACTGCTGTTTTCGCGCGTCGAGCGCAGTGTCGCGGAGCAAGGGGTCAGCTACCAGGGCTGCAAGACGAGCGATCACGTTCCGCGCATCCGGTCATTCACGGCGGAGTTCGTCTTTCGCGATGGCGATCGGCTGTTGCGAGTGCGAACAAGGCCAGGCGTATTCAGCCATCGTCGGATCGATCCCGGAGCAAGGGCATTGCTGCGCGTGATGCGAGTCGAGTCGGGCATGCGGGTGCTCGACCTTGGCTGCGGTTCCGGAGTCATCAGCCTGGCCGCCGCCTCCCGTGCCACTCATCCGCTCGGCGAATCAGGTCCTGCGCAACCCACTTCTACCGAGCTGGCGACTCGCTCGCGTACACAAGTGCTGGCATTGGACTCGAACCCGCGGGCCGTGGAGTGCTTGGAGTGGAGCGCAAAACAGAACCAGATCGACTGCATCACGGTACGGCTCGACTGCGACGGATCGGCGATCGCCGCGCCGCCCGCCGGAGCCTGGTATGGGCCAGGACGCTTCGATCTGGTCGCCGTCAATCCGCCGTACTATTCCCATTTCCGCATCGCGGACCGCATGTTGCGGACGGCGGAGTTGGCATTGCGAGCCGATGGAGAACTGCTGGTGGTTACCAAGTCACCGGAGTGGTACCTGGAGCGGTTGGCAGACTCGTTCCGCGAAATCACCTTCGAGCCGGTAAAAAACTACATGGTCGTGCGGGCCTGGCGCCTTGGTTCGCGCGGCGAACCGGGACATGCAGCCCAACCGCCAATCTAATTGGACAGCGCCACGTTGCAGCGAATTCTCCAGTTCTTCCTGCCCCGAAGGGCAACGCTGTGGGCCTGCCGAGACCGCAGCACACCAACGCCGGTTCGATCGCCACGATTCCTCGCTGTTTCCGTTTCGGTCTCGGCGACGTCGGTTGGTGCCGATGGGCCGGTGCGCTCGACCGAGGAACTCGGATCGGTACCCGTTGTACCCAGGGTAGCCGGACTACCGGCAACCCTGGGCTACGCTGAACATCCCCTTCGGGGAACGGGGCACTTCTTCGCCGCTCCGCAACGCGCTACTCTTGGGCTACTCTTGGCACTCCGACTCCCGCAGCCGATTCAGAACCTGCTCGGGGCTGGCGGTGCCGGTGACGCCGATCTGCTGGACGGTGATCGACGCAACCAGATTACCGACGCAGGCCGCTTCGATCGGATCCGCGCCTGCGATCAGTGATGCCACGATACCGCTGGTGGCGCTGTCGCCAGCTCCCACAATATCAATCGGCCCCTGGACTCGAATTCCCGGCACCGATTCGATCGACTTCGCCGGACGGGCCACGGCGATACCATCCTCCCCTTCGGTGCAAAAGGCGGTTACGCGATTACGGTTCGCAAGCAACTCGACCGCCTGCCGCGCCACCCAGGTCTGATCACTGGACATGCCCAGCGCCTTGGAAAATTCGGTGCGGTTACCTTTCAGGCAGCCGAAGCAAAATTTTCCCAGATGGGCACGGCTGTCGATCAGCATCAGTTTCTTGGGATCCTGCCGGGACAACTTGCGCAAGTGGTCTCGAACCGTCGCGTTGACGACACCCCAGTTCGTTTCGTTGATCTGATCCAGAACGATCAGTCCGTCCGCGCGCTGCCAGACGTCGGTCACACTTTCACAGACCCGTTTCGTCGCGTCCTCCGACATTGGTGCACGCGTGCGCACATCCAGTCGGTTCAACTCCGCGCAGCTGCCGTTCTCGCCGCGCCGCAGCGGCTTGGTGTAGGTCGGCGTCAAGCGGTTCTCGTCGCTGATCACGTGCGCCGGATCGACAGGCATCGACGCCAGCGCGCGCCGCAAGTCGAATCCATGCCCATCATCGCCGATCAACGTGACGGGGACGAGCGTTCCGACGCCCAGCGCGGCGAGGTTGTTCATGACCGTTCCCAGAGCGCCCGGGAAATTGCGAACGCGGGTGATCTGGTACGCTTCCAGTCCGGTTTCGATCGAGAGTTCATGGACGTCGGACTCGAGATCCAGGTACCGATCGAGGAACAGATCGCCGACCAGACCGATGGTCTGTTGGGGAAAACTCTCCAGCCAGGACTGCAGTCGTTCGACGGTTATCATGCTTCGGGAGGTGGGCGAAAGAGATTGGATCGGGCCTTGGACACTAATTGTCGCAATTCAGCGATGCTGGTCAGTTTTTTCCATTGTTCGCGGGCGATTTCGGCGAGTCCTTCCGGGGGCGTGCGCATTTCCTGTTTGAAATATTGCTGGAAGACGCTCCCGATCCAGCGCGTCACCAGGGCCTGAACGATGCCTTGCAGCACACCGCCGGCGATTGTCCCGGCGCCCGGGATCGTCTTGAGCATCTGGGCGACGGCGGTGGAGAGTGCCGGTGTCGCCGCGCTGACGCCGAGAATCGCGATCAGGTTCTTTCCGAGTTGTCCGAGCAATCGCGTGGCGACTTCCATATCGACTTCCTGCCGATACGCGCGGGCCAGTTCCACAACCATGCGGACGGTGATCGCGCTTCCGGCGAGCAGGTCAAGCACCGGAGTTGGACTCAGCGCCGCCGCACCGCCGGCGGCCCAGGTGTGCGACTCGATGATACTCGATGCACGCGCGTCGAGTGCCTCTTGCAACCGCTCCCGCGCCTCCGTGACCAGCCCCCGCGACTGCAGCAGCAGGTTGGCGAGCAGCAGGTCATGTCCGTCCCGCTGAATCACCTGCATCATGCGTCGCGCCAGCGGTTCGATGTCGGGCGACTGCTCGACCTCTTCGGACGATTGCGAGCCGTCGGCCGACATTCGCACGCGTTCTCGTTTCACCGATCGGGACTGCACGGCGATCACGTCGTCGGCCCGCACCAATCCACGCAATTGATCACGAATCTGACCTAACAGTTTTTCGCGGTCGGTCGGAGCGAACCAATCGAGCTTGTTCAGGCAGACCAGCACGCGCTTTTCCATGCGCACCAGGGACCGAAGCAGGTCGACTTCCCCATCGCGCAACGGGCCGTCGACAACCAGCAGTACGATATCCGCGTCGCGGGCTGACTCGGCCGCGATTTCCCCGTGCCGGGCTCCATCGACCTCTCCCAGTCCGGGCGTATCGACCAGCATGACGCGATCGGACCCGGCCCAGGGAATCTCGTTACGATCGACCGTGGTGCCGCCCTGAATTTCGGTCTGGAACACTTCCTGGCCGGCCAGCGCGTTGAGCAGCGATGACTTGCCGCTGGAGATCGTGCCGAAGGCCACGATTTCCAGAATATGGTTTTCGCGTTTCCGCGCGAACCGATCGAGCAGCGGCTGCAGCTGCAGTTTCAACTCGGGAGTCACGGCGGGGTCGCCACGCAGGTCCTCCACCGAGGCCAGATTGGCATCCATTTCGCGCTGCCGTTCGGCGGCGGAAAGTTCGCGCGGGTCTTTTGCCCGAAGTTCTCGCCGCTGCGCCTTGCGTCGAGTCGCGATCCAGATCTTCCAGACGACGTAACCCGAACTGCCGAATAACAGCAGGCCACCGCTGCCGACGATCGCGAAGTAGGCGATCACCCAGCCTCGGCCCCAAGTCGAGATCTTCTCGTACTGACTGACCAGTTGTGGCGGGACGTAGATCAGCGCGGCGCCCAGCAGAGCCAGGACCACGACAAACATCATGCCGGAAATCGCCTTCTGCCGTACCATGCTGGATGGCTCGAACGATGACGTTGAAAGATGCCGTTATGCGATGCTTGTGACCAAGGTTCTCGAACAATCACGTGGAAACGTTCTGTGGAAAATCAACGATCGCCACCCGATTCGGCTCGGCGCACGGTTAACAGAAGATCGGTTGCGTCCATCTGCACGTCCTTGGCGACGTCCGCCGAGGAGAGTTTTTCGATCGAAGACAGTAATCCCGGCGGCAGGTCATGACGCACTTCCCAGAAGCGGGCTGTCGCGCGGATCGCATTCTTCAACACGCGAATCCGCTTCCGCGTCTTTTCCCCTTCGTTGGTCTCGTCCCGCGTCACCGCTGGATTGTCGGGGTCGAGCATATCGATCAAACCGTCAATGGCCCGTGGATCACCATGCCGCGCCAGTCCCAGGGCGGCATTGAACCGCACGTTTGCGTACCCGTCGTCGAGAAGTTCGCTCAAACGCCCGAGCGACTCCTCGTCGCCCAGCACCCCCATCGCAAACGCCGCACTGGAACGAAGCTGATCGTATTTCGGCCGCTCGTCCGGATTATCCGAACGCGAACGGGAAGCGTCGAGCAACACCGCGCGCACCGCATTTCGCTGCGCCACGCGTTCCGCACCGACATTGCTCAAATGCACGGTCAGTGCCTCCACTGCCGCCGTCCGTACCCGCAGATCGACCGACGATTTCTGGGTTCGAACCGCTTCCACCAGTGTCGGCACCACCTGCCCGACGCGAAACTGTCCCAGAACTCCACAGAGAAACTCGCGCAACTTTACCTTCGCTTCATCCTGCAGACCGGCCGCCAGTTCGGCATCCAGAAATGTACAGAGGTCGCCCGCAAGCTCCTCGTCATCCTTGATCGCGTCCGCGTCAGAATTCCGCAGCAGATTCGCCAGCTCAAACGCCTTTTGCCAGCTGGCGTCATTGTTCTTGCGAATCTCCGCGACGAGCGCCCGCGGATTGCTGCCGGCGTGGGCGATCCAACTGAACATCAACCAGACGCCGACGATCAGCGATACAATCACCAGCGGAATAAAGAACAACTGCACCACGAAGCCAGCGCTGGGCGGTTCCACCGGCGGCAGTGCGTCGTTCGCCAACCGAACGCGCGCGTCGGATGCGTCGAAACCGGCGGAATTCGGCGTGCTCGACAGATGGCTCGACCGATCGTTGGGCGGTCGATTCGACGGTACCTGCGACGAATCGAATGACGGCGACGGCGGTAAGGAAGGCGACATGAGTCTCCCTGGGGATTCTGGGCGAAGTGCTTACAGTGTAAGATCGACCCGACGGATACAAAAGGGGGACGACGGCCGCCTCGGAACACTCCATGAAACGCCTGGAACTGACTTTGCCCACGCTCGCCGAGAATTTGGCGCTGGACGAAGCGCTGCTGGAGGAGTCGGAGTCGACGGGCGATGACTCCGGTTGGTTGCGGCTATGGGAATATGGACGGCAGGCGGTCGTGCTCGGCCGGTCTTCAATCGCTGCGATCGAGGTGGAGGTCGAGGACTGCCGGACGGCAGGCATCGAACTGGGCCGCCGTTGCAGCGGCGGCGCGACGGTGTTGATCGGCCCAGGCTGCCTGATGTACTCGCTGGTCCTGCCCCATGCGACAACCGGCGGATTGGACGTCGATCGAATGCACTGCCAAGTGCTGGGCACGATGCAACGCGGATTGCAGCGCTTGCAACCTGGTGTGAGCTGTGCGGGCACGAGCGACCTGGCGATCGGGGGTCGAAAATTTTCTGGCAACAGCCTGCGCGTGAAGCGATCGCATTTTCTTTACCACGGAACGGTTCTGTACGATCTGTCGCCGCGGGACGTGGCGCGCTTTTTGCGCCATGCGCCGCGACAACCCGCCTACCGGGCCGGTCGCGATCACGCATCGTTCGTGGACAACTTCCCCGCGCGCCGCGAGGAGCTTGCTCAGGCAATCGTTGACGCCTGGAACGCGCACGACGTCAGCAGTGATTGGCCGCGCAGCCGCACCGCGCAATTGGTCGCCGATCGCTACGCGCACCATGCTTGGACGTTTGCGCGCTGAGTTTTGGCCTCGACGGACCCTTAGGGCAACGTCGAGGCCACACCACACGATCGCCGCGAGCACCTCAGACCAGTCCCCACTTCTTACGCAGGAACCATTCGATCGAGAGAATCGACGTGAAGATGACGAGTACCAGCCAGGCGTCGAGCGGCGTGTCGGCAAGTTGCCACTTGGATTCCACTTCCACGTCAAACCGTTCGGGCCGATTTCCGAGTTGTTCCAACAGTGCCGCAAGTTGTTCCGGTGCGATCGGTCCGCCGCCGTGTTCCTGGGTCAGTAGGGCCAGTCGGGTCATCTGGTCGTGATCGGCGGCGGCGACCGACAGTTCGAGGTCCTGGTCGACAACCATGAACTCCGCTCGTGCGGTTCCCAGTTCCTTGCCTTCACGGCTGGCGGTCAACTGGATGGTGTAGTCGCCGGGTTGTGTCAGCGGGTCGATCAGCCCCAGTCCATGGTCGCCTTCGCGGGCCACCTGGATCGCAATGCGTTTGCCATCGGGCGTGAGCAGTGTCGCCTGGTAGCTTGCGTCGGCGATCACGTCGCCGGCCGCGGTGCGAGCGGCAGCCTGGAACGCGACGCGGACACCTGGCGGGTAGCGGCGACGTTCGAGTTTCAAGGAGACGTCGTCTTGCGTCAGGTCTTCACGGCGAACCAGCCAGAGCACAGCCTGTCGCCAGAATTTCTTGTGTTCCGCCTGGCGTCCGTGCAGCCACCAGCGCCAGGTCGAATCGCCGGCGAAGGCCAGCACGCGGCCGTTACCGTATTCGCCGGAGACCAGCAGTGGCGTCGACCCATTACCGCGGGCGAGCACCTGCACGCCGGCTCCATCCTTGATCCCGGAAAATTTGTTGGCACCGGGCAGCGGCGGGAGGCTGGCCCAAACCGCCGCGTTGTTCTCGCCGGCGGCAAGTCGAGTGATCGAATGGTCGCGCGACGGCAGCATCGTGATCGGTCCCGGCAGGTGCAGATCATTCCGGACCGACTCGCCGAAATTCTGCCGTTCCAGCCGCGACATGGCAATTGGCAACGGATCGGCCAACGGAGTGTTCCCGTAACCGCCCGGTCCAAAGCTGTGGTATCCGCCGAGCATCATCAGACCCTTTCCCTGATCAACTTCCTCGACCAGTCGGGCCAGACCGCGTTCGCCCAGCGCCATGGAGTCGAGGTCGCCGAGGATATAGGCGTCGTACTTCGAGCCGGCGAGGGTGGTCGCCAGGTCAACCGGCCAGCGTTCGCGCTGCCGCGCGTCAATCCACTGGAAGTCGAGTTCGATGTCCGGCGAGGCGTCGAGCGACTGCCGCAGGAACGATTGTTCCGGTCGCGGATCACCTTCCAGGTAGAGCACGCGCAAACCGCCGTCGAGCACGGTGAGAAAGGCGCTTTGGCGGTTGTTCTGGGCTACCAGTTCCCCCGGCTGCGGCGCCACGCTGACCGTGAGCTTGTACTGGCCCGGCTTGGTGGGCGCGAATGGAAAGGCGACGTCGATCAACTGCCCATCCTCACGCGCGGTTACCGTCCGGCTGCCTGCGACTTCCCGTCCGCCACTCGCGTCTTCCAGCAGCAATTGCAGAGGCAGTTCCTGGTTCACGTAACCGCGGACCCGAACCGAGGCGCGAATCGAAATTTCGTTTTTGACAAACACGGTGTAATGATCGGCGATGCCATCGACGGCCACGTCGCGGGCCTGGACGGCGTCGCCTGACGGACCAAACGCAATCGTGTACAGCGGATAACCTTGCCGCGCGAGTTCCCGCGCCGCCTCATAGACTTCGACGCGCGGTTCCACGGCGGTTTGCGTGCCGTCACCCAGAACAATGACGGCGGCCAGCCTGCGGCCCAGTTCCTGGCCGACTGCCTCGGCCAGCGTCGTGCCCAGATCGGTCTGTTGCCCTTCTGGCCGATCCGGAAGCTGCGGGATCGAACCGTTCGAGTTCAGGCGATGCAGTTCGGCATCGTAACTGTAGAGTTTGAGGTCGAATTGTTTGGACAGTTGGGCCAGGAGGGACGCGCTTGCCGACAGCAGTTCTTTTTGCGCATCCCAGCGCGAACGACCGCCCGATCCGTTCGGCAGTTGCATGCTGCGACTGGAATCGATCAGTACCAACAGCGATGCGGTCTGCGGTCGGCTGCTGGAACTCACGCGCGTGGGACGCAGCATCGCCAGCAGCACCAGGCCGATCAGCGCCAACCGCAGGCTGACGAGCGTCCAGCGGCGCCGGGGGTCGATCCGAGCGAAATTTGGCGACACGGCCAGCAACGCCAGCAGCACCCCCGCCGCGACCGCGACGACGAGGTAGCTCTCGAAAATGGGATTTAACGACCAGGTGGTCATACCGCGTCAGGCTCCGGAAGCGATGCGAGTGACAACCCGGCCTGGGAAACGACGGTCGCTTCCTGACGACGGTAAAAGCGGTTCGACAGCAGTTGTTCGATCGCGAGGAAGACCGCCAGCCCGATCAACAGGAAGGAATAGAATTCGCGACCGACTCGAGATTCACCGATCCCGCGCGTCACCTCGTCGCGGCTCGTCGCGAACTGGTAACGCTTGGCGCCCAACACGTTGTCCAGCGTCGCGCGGGGCATGCGCAGCAGGTCGCCCGCCGTCGCGGGTGCATTGACCGAAAATCCCCGCAAGATCGGCTCGCCTCGAAATCCCTTCAGTCGGTACTGTCCGGCAATTTCGGTGAAACGAACGCTCAGCCGACGGTCCCGAGCCACCACGTCCTGGGTCTCGCCAGTCGGTCCGAACAGCTGAAAGCGATCGGGATCACGCTCGGGCGACAGGGGAATCACCGCGGTCTCTCCGCTGAGATAATTCAGTTTGGAATCGCCGCTGGAGACAATGAAGCGAGCGATCTGGTCGAGCAGCACGACGGTTGGCCAGGCGTCTTCGGCGGTAAAAAGTTCGTTCCAGGCAGTGCGCCCGATCGGCTCGGCGGGTTCCGACACCGGAGTGGTCATCACGATCACGCGCCCTTTCCCCAGTAACCGTTCGACGATCGCCGGTCGATTGTTACTGTAAGAGGCGACGACGCGGCTGTCGTCGGCGACCGGATCGAGAATCCAATGGCGATAGACCGGCATCTGGTTCCAGGGCGCCGAGGCGTTGCGAAACGCGGCGAGCAACGGGTGATCGAATCGCTCCGGTGCCAGGAACAGATCGGAGGAAGTGCTGCGCCATTCTCGAGCCAGGCGTCCACCGATGACCGCCTGCGCGAGCGTTTCGTTAAACGAGGTTACGGGGTGGGCACGGGAGCCGAGGAATATCGCCAGGCCTCCCCCGGCTTGCGCGTACTGTTCCAACTGTCTCCATTCGCTGGGAGTCAGCGGGGCCGGGTCGAGCAGCACGACGGCCGCGAATTCCGCCAGGATCGTGTTTCCCAGCTCCGCCTGCCGGACCGGCCGGCATTCGAACAGCGATCGGCCCAGTTGCTGCCATTCCGCCGGCGCAACAGCTTCCATAAAAAAGGAGTTCAGCACGCCGTCAGGCGCCACGACCAGGATGGGCCAGGCCGGTTTGACTTCCACCGTAAAGAAACGGACGTCGTCGGCTTCCAGGCCGTCCTGCCCGAGGATCCGCAGCGCCGCGTGGCGCGTGCCGAGTTCCAGACCGCGCAGTCGGAACTCGACGCGCTGCGAGCCGGTCGCGCTGAATTCGCAGACCTGCTGTCCGCGCACTCGACTGTTCGGCAGGAGCATTTTGCCGTCCTGGATGATCGGTCGCGTGGCGTCCGGTTCCTCGACGCGCAGTTCCACGTTTCGGCTTCCTCCCGATCCAACGTGAGCGATCTCGGCCTGCACGATCAGTTCGCCGCCGCGAGGCAGGAGTTCGGTCGAGAGGCTCAGATCGCGGACGCCGAAGTTGCTGGGATCGTCGTTGCCCAGGTCGATCACCGACAGGAACAGGTCGGGCGCGTCACCCAGCAGATTCGTCAGCGGGCGAGCGTCAGCCTCCCAGGCGGCAGACGCCAGATCGGTCAACACGTAGATTTCCTTGCGCGACTTGCCGCTGGATTGGACCAGTCGGATCGCATCTTCCAGCCGGCGGGTCATGGGGCCGGCGGCGCCCGAGGTTTCCAGGCGGTCGATCGCCTTGACGGCGGCGGCCCGATCGACGGCGAACGCGGCGGGCGCGGGTCGGGCATCGAGCAGCGCGATATCACTGCCTTCGGGCAACTGCCGCGCGATCCAGTGCGCGAATTCCCGTGCCGCTTCAAGCCGCGACTGATTGGCGTTGCGATAAGCCATGCGCGGCGCGGTGTCGACCACAATTGCCGCGGCAACCGGCGCCTCCTGGTCGCCAACCAGCCCGCCAGGACTGTTGGCCAGGGTGGGGACCAGAATCGACAGCGTACCCAGGCTGGTAATCACAGCCAGCCCTGCCAGCGTCCCGATCAGCATCCTGCCACGACGCCAAACCACCGCCATGATCGTCAGTGCAATCGCCAGCAGCGCCATCGAACCGGCCGCCGACGCCAGAAGCCAGTTACCGAAAACCGTCGACGCCGTGCTGGGCCGGGCCAGGGCCAGCGCCACACAGGCCAGCGCCAGGCAACGCAAGAGCAGTAAGATCCAATGCCGAAGCTGCAACGTTCGCTTGTTCGAATCGCGACGCGCTTTGAGAAAGCGGATCGCCGGGAAGACGAGCTGCTTGGGCTGCTGCCGCATCGTCAAGTGCAGCACGATCGGTATCGCGGCCAGCGCCATACCCAGCAACAGTGATCCGTTGACAAATGACACGCTGCTACCCTCGCGCCCGACGGCTTACCAGGTACTTGGTGAGCGCTTTATCGAACTGCATGCTGGTGTCGAGCGGCACGTAGTCGATGCCCGACTGAAAACACTCGCGACGGTAAAACTCCCGGAACGCCTCCACCTCCGCCTGGTAACTTTGCCGTTCCTGCGACGCGTCCACTTCCATGCGCTCGTGCGTCTCCGGATCCTCGAATTCCACGGCCCCTGAAAACGGAAAACTCACTTCCGCTTCGTCGAGAATATGAAACAGGATCACATCATGGCCGCGGTGACGCAGCCGATGCAGCGACTGCACGACCGGTTCCCGATCGGTGAGCAGGTCGGAAAACAGCATCACCAGGCTGCGATGGCGAAGCATGGCCTGCAATTGCTGCAGGCTCTTGGCCACGTCGGTTTCGCCGGTAGGTCTGGAACGCGCAAGGTGCGACAGTAACGTCCCGAGCTGGCTGCGTTTGGATTTCGGCGCAAGGCAGTCGCGCAGGCGGGTGTCGAATGTGACCAGTCCGACCGGATCCTGCTGATGCACCATCAGGTAGGCCAGCGCCGCGGCGAGGCAGATCGCGTAGTCGAATTTAGTCAGCTCCTGCCGGTAGGAGTAGCCCATCGACTGGCTGAGATCCATCGCCAGATATCCGGTGATATTGGTCTCGGCCTCGAACTTCTTGACGTAGTACTTGTCGGTTTTCGCATAGACCAGCCAGTCAATATCCTTGGGGTCGTCGCCGGCGGTATAGCGGCGGTGTTCGCTGAACTCGACGGAGAAACCCTGGAACGGGCTGGCATGCAGTCCCTGCAGGAAACCTTTGACGACGAATTGGGCGCGCAGGTCCAGCCGCTTGATCTGATTGATGACTTGCGGCTTGAGGTATTTTTCGACGGCGGCCATGCGAAAAGTCTGCGGTTGCCAGAGCGGGTCGACGCGACGTTATCCTCGCGGGCTTGGTGGCGGTGGCGGCACGGGCACGGAACCGGCGGTCGACAGTTTGGGGATTTCAGGTTCGGGAATCTCTTTCACCAACCGCTGAATAATGTCCTCGGTGGTCATGCCTTCGGCCTGAGCCTGGAAGTTGGTACTGATGCGGTGGCGGAGTACAGGAACAGCGATACGGCGGATGTCATCGACGGCGACCGAGAACCGTCCGTCCATCGCCGCCAATGCTTTGCCGCCGTTGATCAGGAACTGGCCGGCGCGTGGGCCGGCGCCCCAATCGACCAATTCGCTGATATACGCCGGAGCACTGGGATCTTTGGGGCGGGTGGCACGGACCAGCCGGGCCGCATACTTCACAATATATTCGCTGACCGCCACCGAACCGACCAGTTTCTGCAGGTTCACGATCGCTCGAGAGGAAAGGACTTTGTGCACTTCGGCTTTCTCGTTCCGCGCCGTCAAGGACAGAATCCGTTCCTCCTCGTCCGCGGACGGATAGCCGACCTTGATGTTGAACATGAACCGGTCAAGTTGCGCTTCGGGAAGCGGATAGGTCCCTTCCTGCTCGATGGGATTCTGCGTGGCGATCGTGAAGAACGGATCGGGGAGGTCGTACGTTTGCCGGCCGACGGTGACCTGCCGTTCCTGCATCGCCTGCAGCAGTGCGGCCTGGGTCTTGGGGGGAGTGCGGTTAATTTCGTCCGCCAGCAGAATATTGGTGAAGATCGGCCCTTCCACGAAGCGGAACTCGCGCTTGCCGCCCGCATCCTCGTCGAGAACATTGGTACCGGTGATATCGGACGGCATCAGGTCGGGGGTGAACTGGATGCGTTTGAACCCCACGTCGAGAATTCGGGCCAGGGTGCTGACCATCAAGGTCTTGGCGAGTCCGGGGACGCCTTCAAGCAGGCAATGTCCGCGGGTGAAAATCGCGGCGAATAACTGCTCGATTACGTCGGCCTGACCGACAATGACTTTCTGGAGTTCCTGCTGCATCACCTGCCGATGCTGACTGAATTCCTGCAGGATCTCCCCCAAACTGCGTTGTTTTCCGGTCGCCACGATGACTCCTGTGCTGTAGCGGATCTGCAATGGGCGGGCGCGGCTGCGCGGACAAGCGGCGGTCCCCGCAGGCGATTCTATAAGTCGGGCCGTGTACGGGCAATGATTCGGTGGGGCGGCAATTCATTCGGTTGCCGTCGGGTCCAGGGAATCCTACGATATTTATTGTTCCGGCTGGGTTGTCACCGCGATGGCAAACGGGGTCGCGCCGGAATTGGCGGCCCGGTTTGAAGGACGCGATGTATGGTTCGTTGGATCATTCTGCCGATTCTTGCGTTGCTGCCGGTCGTATCGATAGCGCGGCCGGCTCGCGGCGAAATAACCGCCGATCAGGTCCGCGAAATGATCGACGGCGCCAGAAAGTACTTGAAGGGCAGTCAATCCCGCGTCGATGGCGGCTGGGCCGAATATCCAGCCCAGCCCGGCGGTAAGACGGCGCTGGTTGTACTGGCCTTGCTCAGCGCGGGCGAAGATCCCAAGAGCGAACCGATCCAGCGCGCCTTACAGTACCTTGCCGCACGCGGCAAGCCGGAGAAAGTCTACGCGACCTCCCTGATCACCATGGCGTTCTGCGCCAGCGACCCGCAGAAATACCATCTCTCGATTGCGGGGAATGTGAAATGGCTGGAATCGGTACAGGTCAAACAGGGGGAGGAACGCGGCGCCTGGGGCTACCCCGGCGCCGGAGACCGTTCCAATACCCAGTTCGCCCTGCTGGCACTGCATGAAGCCGAGCGGGTCGGCATCGCCGTCGATCCTTCGACCTGGCGGTTGGGTCTGGATTACTGGATCCGCCACCAGCGCGAAGACGGAGGATGGCTCTATTCACCAGGACGCGGTGCTACCAGTTCCGGCAGCATGACCTGCGCAGCGATCGCCTCGATCCTGATCTGTACCGAACGGCTGCAGGGAAGCGGCGCCGAAATTGTCGATGACCGGGTGGTCTGCTGCGGGGCGAGCCAGGAGAATCAGGTGCTGGAGAACGCTTTCCGCTGGCTGGGTCGCAAGTTCACCGCCATCAATAATCCCGGCAACGAGGGGAGCTGGCTGCTGTATTATCTCTACGCCGTGGAACGCGTCGGCCGCTTGTCCGGAAGACGATTCCTGGGAAAAAACGACTGGTATCGCGACGGCGCCAGCTACCTGCGCTCGATCATGGACGGAAACCGGTTTGCCTGGACCGGTCTGGGGCCGGTCGAATCGAGCGACCCCGTCATCTCCACATCGTTCGCGCTGCTCTTCCTCTCCAAAGGCCGCCGTCCGGTCGTGGTGGCAAAACTGAAATACTCCGACACCCGCGAATGGGATCTGCACCAGCGCGGAATCCCCAACCTGACCTACCGCATCGAACAGTTCTGGAAACGCGACCTGTCCTGGCAGACCATTGACGCTCGTTTCGCGACGACCGCTGAACTGTTGGAGAGCCCCGTGCTGTTCATCAGCGGTCGCGAGCCGCTGAAACTCACCCGCGATCAGAAGGAGAACCTGCGGCAGTACGTGAACCAGGGCGGATTTCTGTTCGTCGAGGCCTGCCACGGCGAGGGTTGCCAGGGCGAAGCTTTCGACCAGTCGTTTCGCTCGTTGATGGAGGAACTTTTCCCGCAATCGAAACTGCGACTGCTGCCGCCCGATCACTCGATCTGGTATGCCGAGTCCAAAGTCGATCCGCGGCATATGCGGCCCCTTTATGGCATCGATGCCTGTTGCCGAACCGGAGTGGTCTATTCGCCGGGGAATCTTTCCTGTTACTGGGATCTGGACCGGCAGCATCGCGGAGCGCGGCTCGCGGAGTCGATCAAAGCCGAAGTCGATTCCGTGATCAAGATCGGCGCGAATGTCATCACGTATGCGACAAACCGCGAATTGAAGGAGAAGCTCGATCGGCCTCGAATCGCGCATTCGACCGCGAGCGATCGGTTGACGCGCGGCGCGCTGAAGATCCCCAAGCTGAGCCATGCGGGAGGCAGCGACGACGCGCCGAACGCCCTGGCCAACCTCCTGCAATCCGTGACGCAGCAGACGCAGTTGGCAACCAGCTCCGACACGGAGCTGTTGAACCCCGGCGATTCCAAGCTCTACGACTACCCGATCGTCTTCATGCACGGTCGCCGCAAGTTCTCGTTCACGCCCGCCGAGCGGAAAGCGCTTGCCGCCTACCTGGAACGCGGGGGATTCCTGTTCGCCGACGCGATCTGTGCCAGCGAAGCGTTCGCGGATGCCTTCCGCGCCGAATTACAGTTAGTACTGCCCTCCGCGAAGTGGAAACGGATTCCCGCCAATCATCCGCTGTTCACCGCCGAGTTCCACGGATTCGATCTGCCCCAGGTCACATTGCGCGACCCGCAGATCCGCACGGAGGACGGCCCGCTGAAAGCGCGGATGACGACGGTCCAGCCCTTTCTTGAAGGACTCGAAATCGACGACCGTTTCGTGGTCATCCTGTCGCCGTACGATCTGAGTTGCGCGCTGGAGAACCACGCCAGTCTCGAGTGCAAAGGCTATACGAAACAGGATGCCGTTCGGTTGGGCATCAATCTGCTGCTGTATGCCCTGCAACGTTGATGCCGCTGCCCGCGACCGGCAAGCTGGACTAATCGATCGCTGCACGCGGCTGCGGATCACGGTCCCAGAGCAGCAGTAGCAGGGGCAGGATCAACAGGTTTCCCGCCACGCCACCCAGCATCGCCAGGTTGACGAGGTACCCGAAATAGACGGTCGGGATGAAATCGCTGGTACAGAGAACCGAGAACCCGACCATCAGTGCCAGCGTCGACAGCAGCGCCGCCTTGCCAACACCCTGCTGCGCATGATCCAGGGCCGCGCGCATCGTCGCGCCGCGGGACCGCTCGAACAGGTACGCTGTGAGGTAATGCACGGAACTGTCGACCGTCAGCCCCATCGAAACGGCGGCAATCATCGCGGCACCCATATTGATCTTCAGGCCGCTCCAGCCCATGACGCCCAGCACCAGGAACCCGGGAATGATGTTTGGCACCAGGGCGATCGCCACCAGTTTCCAATTGCGGAAGGCAAGCGACAGGCAGATGGCCACGCCGACGGTTGCGATCGCGAAGGTCAACCACTGGTCCTGACTGACGCTTTGAATCAGGTTCGCCAGCAGCACGAAGTAGCCGGTGAGATAAGCCTTTTGCGGCCGCGCATCGACGGATGTGGCCTTAACGGCAGTTTCCATCAACGGTTCGATCGGGTCCCGGTCGGTATGGCGGGCCAACTCCTCTTCGAATGCGCCGTCAACAATCCGTTCGATCGCGCGGATACTGGCCAGTTTCTCCGCAACCGACTGCCGCTCGCGACCGCGCAACATGATCCGGAACCAGGCCCGGTCAGGATCGTCGGGGTCGACCGCGACCAGCGAATCGACGAAGGCTGGCATCTTCAATCGCATGCCCTGCACACCCGCCTTGACCGCCACGTCGCGAAGTTCCGACGTCGGAAGCGACGCGATATCGACAGGACTGCCGGCGACAACGGCGTCGGCCAGGCTGATCACCTTCGTCAGCCCCGTCGACGCCTGGCGCAGTCGTTGTTCCAGTCGCAGCACATCTTGCAGATAACTCCACGTCAGGCTTCGCGGCGCGGGCAGCGCGATTTCCAACACGCCCGCGCCCCCAAGATTTTCCTCGACCTGAGCGTAGGCCAGCACGATCGGGCTGTCCGCTCGAAAATTGCGCGTGAAGTCGGTTTCGGTCTCGACCCGCGCGCTTCCCAATCCGACCACAATCGCTACCAGCGCGATCGCCGCGGCGAGCCGACGCGGGTATCGGAACACCAGGTCAACGGATCGCCGCAGCCAGATGCTGTCCGACGCGGACGGGCCAGCGCGCAGGGCGGAAGGCGAAAACCGGAACAGGGTCACCGACGGAAAGAGAGCGAACACACAGGCCAGCACGACCAGCGAACCCAGGGCAGTCATCAGTCCGAAATCGCGCACCGGCGAAACGTGCGCGAACATCAACGAACCGAACCCGGCCGCATCGGTCACACAGGACCAGAAGATCGGTGCCTGCACGCGGCGGATGGCACGCCCCAATGCCACCGCGGGCGAGCCCGCGTCCGGCGCCTGATGGAGGAACCAGACGATCAAATGCACCATCGTGGCGATTGCCACCACCGCCACGATCGCCGCCAGCATGGAACTCACCAGGGTGAGTTGCAGGCCGCTCGCGGCCAACAGCGCCTCCGTCAGGTAGATCGACACGTGCACTACCAGCAACGTCGCCACCATCCAGCGCAGTCGGCGGAAACAAATCAGGATCGTTCCCGACAGCAGCACCAGCGTCCAGAGACTCAATCGCCGCCCGTCCGACTCCACCAGACTGAACCCCTCGTGAACCAGAACCGGTTCTCCCGTGACAAAACCGGGGGAAGCACCGGGATACGGATGCTGCATGATCGAATGCAACGCGCGCACCGCCGCCGCGTGCCGCGCAGGCTGCTGGTTGTCCAGCAGGCAGACGAGCGCCGCGGTCGTTCGTTCGTGACCATGCGTGATGCCGGTAAATAACTCCGTCAGCCTCTGGACGGTGGGGTCGGCAAGATTGACCGACGGCCCACCGAGGATCCGATCGAGGCTGAATACGTCTCGTAAGCCGTCGACCGCCCGCAACCGCCGGCCCAGATCCTCCAGCCGTTGCAGCCCGGATCCGTCGTCAGCGAACAACGCCGGATCGTGATAGACCGCCAGGACAACCTCGTTGCCGCCGAACGTCCGCTGAAAATGATGGAACGGTGCCAGAATCGGATCGCCGGCAACGAACATCCTCTCCAGGGAACGATCAAACTGCAGCGGGCCGGCCAGGAGGCTCCAGCCATATACCGCTGCCACGGCCGCAAACAAGGGGAAGCGCCAGCGTATCAGCAGCCAGGAAAGACCACGGGTTGGCTCGTCAGCAGGGGTTCCTTCACTCAATGTCAACACGCGCCAACCTGCCAGGTTTTCGGGAGACGAGGTATCCTTAACAGCGTCGAGTCGATCGTTGAATTCCGTGTTGCAAGCCAGGGTCGGACAGGCTTGCGCCGCGTGGACTGGGAATCAACGACCACGTAAGCTAATCTAGGCCGGCGGGATCAGTCTACATGCTATCCCGAGCCTGGCGTTTTCGGTACTCGTCGTCCGACCCAAAGGCGAGCCGCATTCACCCTGGGTTTTCCGCCACGGAATGGATGGCTTCCTCGTGAGCCACGCTCGACGCCTTCATGCCGACTCGCATCACCCGCCGCCGAAACTGGAGTTCCCACGCCGGATTCATGCTCGTGCTGCTGCTGCTCGTGGCACGATCGATGGCGATCTGGTTCCAGGCGGAGTCGCTGCAGAAAGATCCTGATCTCTATCGCACGATTGCTCGCAGCTTGCGCACAGGGGCGGAGTATGCGCGCCCGGATGACGCGGGCGTTTTTTGGCCGACCGCATTCCGGCCGCCGCTTTACCCGGTACTACTGGCGGCGACTTCCCTCAGCCCGGAAATTCCGGCCAGGAACATCGCTTTTCTGCACATCATGATTGGCGCAGCCAGTGCGTACGCGGTCACGCGACTGGGACGAGCCTGGGGTTTGGGATGGCGGGCCGATCTGGCAGCCGGTTTGCTGGCGGTCGATCCATTGTTGTTGCTGCAATCGGTCCAGGTCATGACCGAGCCCCTGGCGGCGTTGTTGACGATATTCGCGCTAATCCAATGGGCGAAATGGCGTACGACGCCAACCCGTCATAGTGCGGCGCTGGCCGGTATTATTGCCGGACTGGCGATCCTTTGCCGGCCGACGTTTCTGCCCTGGGTGCTGGCCGCGCCCACCATCACCGTTATCCGGCGATGGCGGACCATTCCGTGGGCCCATGCCGTCTGTTTTCTGGCCGCGGCTGGGATCACGCTGGCACCCTGGGCCGTCCGAAATCGACTGCAGTTCGACACATGGATCGTCACGACAACGCATGGTGGTTATACGTTGTTACTCGGCAACAACGATTCGTTCTACGATGCGCTGTTGCCGCCGCCAACTCGGGCACCGTCCCGGGTTTCGCAGGACGAAGCGACGCGGCCCTGGAGCGCTGAGCCACTGCAGGCGACGATCGATGACGCGCTGGCGCGAAACGAGTGGAACCTGGTTCGCGACGAGAAACAGCTTGATGCCGAACTCGCGCGCGCGGCATGGCATACGATCCGCGAACGTCCCGCGGCATTCGTTGCCGCGTGCGTCTATCGCGTCGGCCAATTTTGGAGCCCCTGGGGACACGCGGTCGACGAGGAATCAACGTTGCGGCACAACGCACGCCGGCTGTCCGCAGTCTGGTACACCGCGCTGCTGATCGTCTTTGGCTGGTCGCTCTGGACCAACCGAAGACGAATTGCCTCGACCGCCCTTGCCGACGGCGTCGTGCTCGTACTTGTCTTTACCGCCGTGCACGCAATCTACTGGTCCAACCCAAGAATGCGCGCACCCGTCATGCCGGTAGTCTACCTGATCGCCACGTTGCCTCTCCGACCACGCGAAACCCCGTAACTCGTCGTATCTCGAAACAAGTTTCGAGCTAGGCCATCAGCCGGAAGCTTTGAGTTCCGCGAGATGCTGAGCGGTTCCGACCAGGCGGTCCCAATTGGCTTGGATGTAGTCGGGCGGACCGCCGATCTGGGCGATGACGGTGGCGACCAATTCCGTCGGTATCATTTCGATGGCGTTCCAGGGGCAGACGGTCAATTCGTAGGGATTGGACTTCTTCTGGGGAATATGCACGCAAACTTCGCAACCGACGCATCGTTCGACGTCGATCTCGCACCAGGCCTGGTTTCCCTTGACGCCGTGCTGCATCTGTTTAAGCGAAATACAATCGACCGGACAGACTTCCAGGCACGACTCGCAACCCGTGCAGTTGTCGGCATTTATGACGGCAACTTCTTTGGGAAGTTTCTTGCGGGGTCCTTGTTTGGCCATCGATCGGTCACTTTCCGCTAACGAGGATGGTGGCAATTCCTACCGGGCGAATGTGGGATTATAGGCCGAAGTAGCCGACGAGCCAATTGGGGCTTTGGGCGCGCGAAAACGTCTAGGATCGACCAACAATCGTCCAACAATCGACCGCCAATTCTGTCGGCTCAGACTCCCCAGCCGGATCGGTATTCGCGGCGAATGTAGCCGGCCGCTTCCGGACAGTTTTTCGCAGTCAACGTCTTCGGGTCCCATTCGATGGTCTTTCCGGTTCGGTAAGCGACGTTGCCCAGCAATACGGCTTCGCTTAAGGCCCCGGCGTAGTCGAAGTTGCAGGTGGTGGGGCTTCCGTCCCGGCAGGCTTTGAGCCATTCCCGATGGTGGCCGATGGAATCCGGGATCGACTTGGGTGGCGACTGGAAGTCTTTGAACTGGGACTGGGGATAGAGCTTATAGCCGCCGTAGTCGGCGAACATATCGCCTTTTTCGCCGCGGAACATCACTCCTGCTCCCGGCACGGGATGGCCGGCGACTTCTTTGGGAGTGAGGTTGCCGTCGTACCATGTGAGTTTCACGGGCGGCCGATTGTTGTCCCGAGCCGGGAACTGGTAGCGCACGATCAGACCAAGTGGCGCGGTTTCCTTATGCACCGGCGGACCCTCGGCGGCGATCGTCGTCGGATGGCGCAGTCCCAGCGCCCAGAACGGCAGGTCCATGTAATGGCAGGCCATATCGCCCAAGGTTCCCTGGCCGAAATCCCACCAGCGACGCCATTCGGCTGGCAGATAAGTCGAATGGTAGGGGCGGTTCGGCGCAGGTCCGATCCACAGGTCCCAGTGGACATGCGAAGGCACCGCCGGCATCTCCGCGGGCCGTTCACCACCACCCCAGCCTTTGCCGACCCAGACATGCACTTCGCTGATCTTGCCAATCGTGCCCGCCTGGATAATCTCGACCACACGACGATAGTTGTTTTCGGCATGGATCTGCGTCCCCATCTGCGTCGCAACTTTCATCTGCGCCGCGGTCTCGGCCAGCAGTCGCGATTCGTAGACCGAATGCGTCAACGGTTTCTCACAGTATACATGCTTGCCCAGGCGCATGGCCCAAAGTGTCGCCGGCGCGTGAATATGATCGGGGGTGGCGACAATGACGGCATCGATCTGTTTTTGCTCGTCGAGCATCTTGCGAAAGTCGTTGTATTTGGCGGCCTGGGGGAATCGTTTCGATGCCTCGTGAAGGAAGTTATCGTCGATGTCGCACAGCCCGACGATATTCTCATGGGCGACGTTGTTAATGCTGAACGTGGCCTGATTCGCGGTTCCCACACAGCCGATATTCAGTTTCTCGTTCGGCGACTTCGAAGGCGCCGCCGACAGTTGCGAATGAACACCACCGATCGCGGCGGCGGCGCAAAGCGATGTCTGGCGCAGGAAATCACGGCGTGTGGCTCGCAAGGCATGGGATCGATTCATCGACATGGGAAACCCTCGAATTCTTGGGGAGGATAAAGGCGGGTGAAAATCGGCAACGCAGTGAAGTGGGGGGCAGGGGGGACGACCGAGATTAACACGCGACACAGCGATGTCAAGCAATCGGGCATAGATCGAGGTCGGCAGCGCAAGCAACCGGTCGGCCAATCGGCCCGGACCTAGGCGCTGCTGCTCTTGCCGCGACGATAACTGGCATTCTTTTTGTTTTTCTTGTTTTGCTGTTTTTTCTTGTTCTCGAGGTTTCTCTGCTGCTGCTGTTCCTGTTGCAATTTCTGGTCCGCCGACGCCGCCTGTTTGAGTTCACGGGACAATTGTTGTTCCGCATCGGCCAGCTCGGCCTTGGCCTTTTCGAGATCTTTTCGGGCTTCGGCCATGCGCCGATCGGATTCCAGCGACCGATCCCGATTCTTAATCTGATCCTTGACGCGAGCTTCGAGTTCGGGGATTTCGGTTTTCCACTTTCGAGCCTGGGGATCCGCGTCGATTGCAGCCGTTTCGCGGTCGCGGATCTGCGCGGTAAGGGCGGCCAGTTCCTTGGCCGCGGCATCCCCTCGGCCACCGGCTTGTCCGGCATCGATCTTCCGCTTCAACGCGTCGCGCTCCGCGACAAGCTGCTGATAGACTTCGCGTTGGCGTAACTCGGCGAGCAACGGTTCGCTCGCCTGTTGCAAGCTCTTGCGCGCCGAATCGGCTTCCTGCCGCGCCCGTACCAGGGCTGGAGTGTTATCGAGTTCCTCTTCGACACGACGACGCACCGATTGCATTTCGGTCATGGCGCGATCGAGCGCGGTTTTCTGACGGGTTAGCCGTTGCCGCGCCTCGCGCAGATCCTTGTTTTCCTCTTCGGACTTCTCGCGAGCCTTTTTGACATCCTGTTTCTGCCGGTTGATATCGGCGGTGGATGGCTTCTTGTTATCGGCGTGTACGGGGGAAGAGGCGACAAGCGCCAGCAGCAGCGACTGCGACAGTAGAAGAACGACCATTCGCTTCATAAAGCGTCTCCGCAACCGGGGATACCTCGGGTTCGGGCTCTTCCAATATAGCGTGGCATCGTCCCCGCAGCCAACGGCTGCAAGGCCTGCCGGAATTGCTTCATGCGGACAAGCGTTCCTTGCCAACTCCGCGACCCTTGGTTCCCGCTCGTCGACCCCCTCGTCCGAATACGTCGCGGGAAATGACAATTTTTTTAATGCGCTAACCGCTCTGACGGGTATCCCATCAATACCCGGCATTGTAAGGCAGGGTTTCGCGTCGACGTGCAAGCGGCGGCGCGCCGCCCATGCGTGGAATGCGCTTTCGCGTTCCGAGTCACGATCGATCTTGGAGCGGGCGATGATCGGCTGAAAATGGACGTAAAAGAGTACTCTTTAGCGACCACTTCCATCGACGCCGGTTCAGGCAATGACTGGGTCGGGGTGAAATACCTGACGCTGAGGCCCCGCGCCGCATCGAAACTGGATATTTTCGTTCAACTCGATGCGGAGAGTGATTTCCTCGACCTTGAATCGAACGGCTACGCGACGATTCACACCGCGTTCGATACGGGCCCCACGGGAGACGGCCGGGATTGGATCAGCGCCAGGCACCGGTCCTTGAGCCCTTCGCCAGCCCGACACGCCGCCACGGAAGAATATCTTACGCGGATCCTCACGGGAGTCGACGATTTTGATCGGCGACTGATTCAGTTGAAACTCGACGGTCACAGCACCGCCGAGACCGCGGAAATCCTCGCCCGAGATCCCGCGTTCATTCGCATGCGTTGGGCCCGCCTCCGCCAACGGCTGCGGGACCACGGTTACGATCACGCCTAACGCGTCCAACCGCAGGGGGAACAGCCGCCCGTCCGAAGTCGGCATGCGTTTTCCAGCAACCCTAAAGATTGACTTGACGGACAGCGGTCATAGACTGTAGAGATCGTTGTCTCTACGGCACGGGTTCGTTCCCTGTTGCGAGGCCTCCACCTCATGTTCTCGCTTTTCCGTTCAGCAATGGCGGGACGCGACCGATCGCGACGGGAGTTCCTGCGTATCGGCGGGCTGGGCATGTTGGGGCTCTCGGCGGAAACACTCGCGCGACTCCGCCAGGCACAGGCTGCCGGAGCGTCCGGCGAACGGATGCGGCAGAATTCCTGCGTGTTTCTATTTTTGTTTGGCGGGCCTAGTCAAATCGACCTCTGGGACATGAAACCCGACGCGCCGCTGGAAGTGCGCGGCGAATTCCGGCCGATTTCGACGGCCGTGCCGGGGATCCAGATCTGCGAGCATTTGCCGCGGCTGGCCCGCGAAATGGACAAGCTCTGCCTGCTTCGCTCGATGCAGCACACCATGAACGTGCACGGTCCGGCCTGCAGCGAGGTCTTCACTGGCCGCGAGTATTTCGGTGCGCCGACGACCGATCAGGCGACCGATCTGGATTGGCCGTCGCTAAGCGCGCTGGCGATGCGTTATGCCGCCTGTCGCCCTGGGATTCCGGCATCGATGGTATTGCCCTGGTACCTGCAGTTTCCCGGCCAGGCGAAGCGAATCGCCGGTCAAACCGGTGGACGGATGGGCGAACGTCACAACGGGCTGCTGATCCAGGGCGACTCGCAGCGCGGCGAATTCCGTTTGGAGGGCTTCGAACTGCACGAGACGATTCCGATCGAGCGGCTTGGTACGCGCCGCGAGCTGTTGCATTCCCTGCATGCAGCACGCCACGGCGCTGTCGTCGACACGGCGGTCGCGCAGACTTTCGATCGGCACCGCGAACAGGCATATTCGATGCTGCGCGAGCGGGCCGGCGAATGGCTCGACGTGCGGCGCGAACCGGAGTCGCTCCGCGCGCAATATGGCTCATCACTGGTCGGCCAGAGCCTGTTGATGGCGCGGCGGCTGGTCGAGGCCGGTGTGCCGTTGGTCACGGTTAACTGGGAGGACGAGACGAAAATCGATGGTGTGAATACCTGCTGGGATACGCATCAGGACAATTTCCCCAAGTTGAAGAACCTGCTCTGCCCGCTGTTCGACCAGGTATTCCCCACTTTCCTGCGAGATCTGTCCGAACGAGGCCTGTTGGAAACGACCCTGGTAGTGGCGATCGGCGAATTTGGCCGCACACCGCACATGGGCCAGTTTTCCCAGAGTGCGAATACGCGAAAGACCGGGCGCGATCACTGGCCGCGCGCCTTTACGGCGTTATTGGCCGGAGGTGGAGTCCGTGGGGGACAAGTCTACGGAGCGACGGACAAACACGCCGGTTCGGTCGTGGAACAACCCGTTTCTCCCGCCGATCTGACCGCCACGATCCTGCAGCACCTGGGCGTCGACCCAACGCAGCATTATCTCGACGAATTCCAGGGACAGCCGCACGCGCTGAGCATCGGCAAGCCGGTCGCCGATCTTGGCTGACAGCGGGCCGGATTGACGATTACGGGCATGCGAACGGCGTCTGGGCGCGTTGCCGGCATAACGTCTCGAACAGGACCAGATGCTCGCGTGCCGATCGCTCCAGGGAAAATTCACTCACGGCCCTCCGACGTGCCTCGGCGGCTCGCGTACGCGCCGGAACGCGATCGGTCAGCGCATCGACAATGGTGGCTGCCAACAGCGAGGGGTTGCCTGCCGGGCAAAGCAGCCCATCGACCCCGTGCCGGATCAGTGCCCGGTTCCCCGGAATATCGCTGGCGACTGTCGGAACACCGGCCGCCATAGCTTCCAGCAAAGCGATCGAAAGTCCCTCCTGGTACGAAGGCAGAACGAACAGGTCGGCGGCGGCCAGCAGGTCTTGAACATCATCAAATGCGCCGGGCATCAGAACCTGACCGCGCAGGCCGGCGTCGACGATCATCTCAAACAAAGCATCGCGTTCAGGCCCTTCGCCAATCAACCAGAGTCGGGCTTCGGGGTGCGATTGCAGCACCACGGGCCAGGCGCGGATCAGGTCGTGCAGGCCTTTGCCGGCGTGCAGCCGGCCGGTGAACAGCACAACCGGGGCCAGGTCATGCACACCCAGATCGGGATTAACTTCCGCCAGCGCAATGCGGGCTTCGCTGCGCGATGCGCCGTCGCGCGGCATCGGGATCGCCACTCCATTCACGATCACCGAAATCCTCGACGTGGGGAACCCGGCCGCGAGCAGCTCGTCCCGCAGCGATTCGCTCGGCGCAATGATGGAGTCCGACTGCTGGCAGCGGCGCCGAATCCGCATCCCGAATCGCGCCGTCTCGTGCCAGTGACAGTCCCCGGTTTCGCCTCCCCCTTCCACCCGCAACACGACGGGGATTCGCGTCGCACGCAACGCTCCGATCGCTGCGTAGGCGTCGTGTTTGAGCATCGAAACATACACCGCGTCCAGTTCCCCCTGGTGCTCGCGCAGCCAGCGCGACAGCGCCATCATGTACCGCAGAGTGCCCCAGCCCCGCTGCGGAGGGTTCGGCAGGCGATGTACGGGAACTTCGCGATGCACGAATTCGCTCGGCCAGTCACGCTCCCACAACGCCGTGACAATTTGAGGTCGATGCCCCATGTCCAGAAACCCCGTGGCCAGATTGGCCATGGCGATCTCCGCGCCGCCCACCAACGGCCAGAATCGCCGCGTCACCAGAGCCAGCCGCAAGGGACTCATCGAGCTGCCCTCGCAATGTCGGACTCCGAAAGCGCCGCGACAAACGGCAGGTGCCGGAACTGGTCGCGATAGTCCAGGCCGTAGCCCACGACAAACTCATCGGGAATCTCAAAGGCCACAAAGTCCGGCTGCAGGGCGACCTCGCTACGCCCCTGCTTGCGCAACAGCACGGCGGTACGGACGCCGCGTGGCCCCATGCCCGCCAACAGCCGCGTGATCGCTTCCAACGTATGTCCCGTATCGAAAATATCGTCCACCAGCAAGACGTCGCGATTCGCAACGTCCGGCATCAGATCGTAATTGATGGTGAGTTCACCCCGAGTGGTGCCGGCACGGTAACTGGACGCCTGCAGAACGCCGACGCGCAGCGGCAGGTCGAGCAGCCGTATGAGATCGGCCAGGAGAACGACGCTTCCGGTCATTACCGCCAGGATTGTGAGCGGTTGGCCCTGGTAGTGCCGCGCAATATCCTCGGCCATGCGGCGGACGCCGCGCCGAATTTCGGATTCACTCAGCAGTACTTTCACCAGGATTCGCCCTCGCCCACTCTTCATGCCAGGCGGGGAACATTTTATGGTATACGGGTAGTCCAATGTACTCCCGGCCGATGCGATCGTTGCCAGCCGGGCATTGGCCGTTCGGGGAAGTCGAGCCGCCGGGGAGTAAACGGCATGTCGGGCAGGTGGTCGGAAATCAGTATCGCCGGGCATCCCTGTGATCTGTACGAACCGGAACAGCCCAATCCCCACGGATTCGTGCTGATCTATCTGCATGGAGTCCACCAGCAACGGCTGGTCGACAAGCAGCCGTTTGTCGACGCTTTTGCCGCGCATCGGCTGCCGGTGGTCGCACCGCTGACGAAGCGGTCCTGGTGGACCGACAAAATCTGTCCGGAATTCAGTTCCAGGCTGACCGCCGAAAGGCACTTGCTCGACAACGTCCTGCCCTTTGTCGCGGAGCGCTTCGAATCGCAGCCGCCGCGGCTCGGACTTTTTGGCACAAGCATGGGTGGACAAGGCGCACTGCGGTTCAGTTACAAGTACCCGCGTCTGTTCCCCGTGGTGGCGGCGCTTTCCCCCGCGATCGATTACCAGATCCGATTTTACGACGAGCATGACACGATTTCCGAAATGTATCCCGATCCCGAATCGGTCCGCCAGGACACCGCCACTTTGCACGTCCATCCGCTGAACTGGCCGAAGCACCAGTTCTTCTGTTGCGATCCGGCCGACGAACGTTGGTGGGAAAGCGCCGATCGGCTGCGGATGAAGCTCTACTCGCTGGGTGTGCCACACACCTGCGATCTGGAGTCCAGCGGCGGGGGGCATGGATTTGACTATTATAATCGGATGGCTCGGCAAGCAGTCGGTTTCCTGGCCGAACGCCTGTTGCTGGAAAAGAACAGCTTATGAACGCGAAGAAACGAATCCTGGTCGTGGAGGACGAACCGCACCTGGCTCGCGGAATCGCCTACAATCTGGAAGCGGAAGGGTATTCCGTAACCGTGGCCGCCGATGGCCCCAAAGCGCTGCAGCTGTTGGAATCCGACGCCTCGTATGACCTGCTGATTCTCGATTTGATGTTGCCCGGCATGAGCGGCTATGCCGTCTGCGAGACGATCCGCGGCTGGGGCAATGACGTGCCGATTCTGATCCTCAGCGCGCGCACGTTGTCCGAGGACCGTACCCGAGGCTTTGACGTCGGTGCCAACCAGTATCTCACCAAGCCGTTTGAACTTGAAGAGTTAATAAGTCGCGTCCGTAATCTACTGACCCATTACCGGCGCGGCGTTCCAATTGCCGCGCCTGCAACGGACGTGTTGGGGCAGCGTTTCGAATTTGGCGAGGCGAAGATCAACTTTCAGACCTACGAGGTCGTCGTGCGCGGCGTCCCTGAGTCCATGACGTCGCTGGAAATGAAACTGCTTCGGTATTTTATTCAGCACGAGGGCCGTGTGATTCCGCGCAGCGAACTGCTGGAGAAAGTCTGGGAAATGCCGGGCTACATGAATACCCGTGCTCCGGACCAGTTTATCCGCCGGCTGCGCAGGATTTTTGAACCCGATCCCGCCAATCCACGGCACTTTCTCACGCTGCGCGACGCCGGATACCGTTTCGTGGCGCGCCCCGACGGGCCGGAATCGAGTCGCGAGGCAGAGTCCTAAGACGGGGCAGGGCAGGGCGAGATGTCGCGGAGGCAGGACGTCACGCAGCCCCTGGCTGCAATCACCAGTTCCGCCGCAGAAAATCGATAAAATTACGCCACATGATCGCGTCAATGTCCTCCTGCGAATACCCCCTCGCTCGCAGCAGATCCGGAATCTTCTGCAAGTCGGCGATCGAATCGAGGTCGGTCGGTGTCTGCTCGGTGCCGTAGCCTCCATCAAGATCGGTCCCGATCCCGACATGCCGCGCGTTGCCGGCGAGCTGGCAGATATGGTCGATATGCTCGCAGATCCGCTCGATCCGTAATTGGAAGTCCGCCGGTTTGCTGCGCAGGTGAATCCAACCCGGCACCATCATGATGGCATCGAAAGCCATACCGAGCACCCCGCCGCGACGGATCACCTCCAGAATCTGATCGTCGGCGAACTGACGATTCCAAGGCGCCAGCGTGCGGCAGTTCTGATGGCTGGCCCAGAGCGGCCCCTGGTAACAATCCATAACGTCCCAAAAGGCCTGATCGCACAGGTGAGTCACGTCGAGAATAATCCCAAGCTGCTCAATCTCCTTGAGCAGCTCGCGCCCCAGCGGATGCAACGGCCCTTCGTCATCGGTGCCGTTCGCATACCGGCCGGGCCCGTAATGCGAGAGACCGATCGCACGCAGTCCGTCGGCGTAACTCCGCTCGAGGTGCCGCGGCGTGAGAATCGAATCGGCGCCTTCCAGGCTCAGAATGTAACCGATCGGCAATTTCGGCGGCTGCGACCGTGAATCGACAACATAATTCGTACCGTCGTCGTAAGGGGGTGCTTGTAGCCAGTGCTGGAGATGTCGATCCAACTCGTCGCGATTCCGAATCGGCGTCATTTCCCCCGCCTCCTCCATCGCTCGATACCAGGCCAGTTGCCCTTGCGTGCTGGCCCAGGCCTGCTCCGGGGAGCTCCAGCCAGGTAACCGGTGAAAGTAGGGTGAGTAACGCCCGATCTGCGTGGCGACGCAAAGTCCGATCTTGCCGCGACGCATTTCGGGAAAGCAGACCGTGTTGTTTCCCCGATCGACGCGATCATTCATCATGTATTCGCGACGCCGGATTTTCTCCAAAGTCCATCGCAGATCCCGGTTCCATTCCAGTGCGTTCATACTGAGGTCGAGGTGCGCGTCAAAGATCAGGCAGGGCTGGGTCATCGAAGTTCCTTTGTCTTACAGATTCGGTGGGATTCGAGCCCCGATCACGCGGCACGACATCTCTTGGCGGGCAGTCCCCGCATAATACCGTTTCGAATCAGGACGCGGCCAGGGGGCCAGGCTTAGCCGCCGTCGAATCCGCCTTTTCTGTGGCTTACCCAGACGATCCAGGATGATGCCGCCACCCGGTTACTGCCGCGGTGGCTACGGCCCGGTCACAAGCCTTGACGACGTCCTTCACCGTTGGGATCTTGTTATGATGGGCGGTGCACCGTCATCCGTTGAATGGAAGCCCATGGAAACTCCCGACAGTACGAGTCCACGGCTGCCCGTCGCCGAGGTTGAAACGCAGCGGTTGCTGCTTCGAAGATGGCGTCCGAGCGATCTTCAACCATTCGCCGAAATGAACGCCGATGCGAGGGTGATGGAGTTTTTCCCCAGTCCACTTACGGAAGCCGAGAGCAACGCCAGTGCAGCCCGCATTCAACGCCCCTTCGACGACCACGGATTCGGCCTGTGGGCCGTCGAGATCCCCATCGAACGGCTTTCGCGTCACGTTCTTTATCGTGCAAAACGCGAAATGTACGAGCATCCGCAAGGAACAGGACCGGCAGCCGAGCCGGGTACGCGCGGACGAACATAACCGTCGTCCGGGAAACGCTGTACGACCGGTACGTTCCGCACCATCGATTCGATCGCCGCCGTTTGCAGCCCGCACGTTGGCAGCGAGATCCTGAATAGAGGCACTTTCAGGCCGATCGCATAGTATGGTTTCTTCATGCCTGATCAAGCCGCCCCGCCAAACGCTCCAACCGGATTTCGTTTTCCCTTGGCAGTCATCCTGCTCGTGGGGACCGTGCTGAGCATCTACGGAGTGCTGGCCGAGGTTCCTTGTCCGGCCGTCGACGATGCCTACTACAAGAGTCCGTCGGCCGAATGGATCCAGAGCGGGCGACTGGCGATCCCCTTTGTTCAAGGATTCCTGCCTCAGACCGATCGGATATTTGCCTGCTACCCAGCGGCGTTTCAGGTCGTGCTGGCCGGCTGGTTCTACTGCTTCGGCGTCTCGCTTCACTCGTCGCTCGCGTTTGGATTCTCGGTGCATTTGATCCATGCGCTGTTGGTCGCGACGGTTGCGCGCGAGCTGTTGTCGCGGCATGCCAGCCTGGCCCGTTATCGACCGCGGTACGTCGCGTGGTTCGCCGGACTGACAGGATTGGTGCAGCTGTGCAATCTGGCCTTTTTCGACAGGCTGGAGGAACTGGCGCTCATTTATCTCTGGACCGGCTGGTTGCTCACCGCCGGGTCCGCGCGTCCATCGTGGCTGGCGAAGATTCTACTGCAAGGCCTTTGTCTCGGCGCCGCGGGATTGACGTCGCCCTGGGTCGGTGTCATGGGCAGCGTACTGGTGCTTTTTCGAGCGATCTCCGGGGTGTTTTCGCCATCCAGCGCGCAGACGCGAGTCCAACGCATCCTGATCGCATTCGGGTTGCGCGACGCACTGGCCATCGGATCGGTCAGTCTGGCGATGGCGCTGGTCTGGTATAACTCGACGGAGGCGGCCTTTCCTGGTTCCATTGAAGATCAATTCCTCGGCACCATGCGGCACCTGGGTGCAACACAGGTCCGTAGCGATTGGCTGAGCCAACTGGGGCGACTCGGCAGTTCGTTCCTGTACAGCCCCGGCCAGGCGCCTGCGACCGCTTTGTTGCTGGTCAGCCTGCTGGTTGTCGCGCTTCGCGGACGCGATCAGCGACGGTCGATTCCAAGCGAAGTCTGGTCGCTGCTTGGAACCGGAATCGGCGGGATTCTGGTCGTCGCCATTCTGCGACCGGAAGCCTACACCTACCTGGGCGCAATGCAGATGCTGTTGCTGCCCTGCCTGGGTGTGTCGCTGATCGAGTATGTCCATGAATCGCGGGAGGCCGGGAGCCGCTACCGTGAACAACGCCCGTATCGAATCGAGCTGGTACGAGTCGTGATCGTGGCCTGCCTGGTGTTCGCCGCCAACAATGTGGTGGTCACGGCCTGGTTCAACGCCACGTTGCGGCCGGAGGAACGCGCCGATTCGGTCGCGCAGCGATTACGCGAGTGGATCCCGGAATCGGATCGCGTCGCCGGCACCGCGCGACACTGGCATGTCTTCCAGGGCCGGAACGACTGGCGTGAGGTGTTTTTCTCGTCGCTCGAAAGTCACCAGGAAGTGCTGGCCTGCCAATGGCTGGTGTTGCCCAAAGACTGCGGCCGCCCCGCATTCATCGACCAGTTTGAACTGATCGAAAGCGTGCGCTCGCGGGCACCCAGCCACCACACGTTCGCTTACGACCTGTTTCGCCGCAAAGCAGTCAAGCGTGTGGAAAGCGCAAATCAGGATGTCTCGAGCCCGCCGATCGAATACGGCCGTTGAGACGGCTCAACGATATTCATCGATCAGCGTCGCCACATGGCCGATTTGTGGAACATGGTCGACGTCGCCGCAGATTCTCGATCCCCAGATGATAATCATTGCGTCCGTTCCCGCGCTGTCATTTGATCGATCCGATCCCGGTCAGGTTGACTATTGTAGATCCTGCCGATCGGGATGGGAATTCAGTGATTGCCCGACCGTCGGTCCCCCGTTTTTTCGGCCTTCCCCAGGTGACTTCGGAATGCGGATGCGGCAAGATGGTGACCACCTTCGACCACCTTCCCGCATTTTCAGGAGGAAATCCGATGCTCTTACGTCCGCTCGGTTCCAGCGGTCTGCTGGTTTCCCCGGTCTGCCTGGGCACCATGACGTTTGGCACACCGGTCGGCGAGTCCGATGCGATACGGCTTACCCACGCCGCGATCGACCTCGGAATCAACTTCGTTGACACGGCCAATGTTTACGAAGGCTATGCTCGCTATCTCGGCAGCCCGGGCGGGGTCGCCGAGGAGATCGTCGGCAAGGCAATTTGCGACCGGCGCGACCGCGTCATTCTGGCGACGAAAGTCGCCGCGCCGGTTGGTCCCGGTCCCCAAGATCGCGGCTTGTCCGCGTCCCACATCCTGCGGGAACTGGATCGAAGTTTGAAACGACTGCGGACCGAGACGATCGATTTGTACATCATCCATTGGCCCGACAAGCATGTTCCGCTCGACGTCACCCTGCGAGCCCTCGAGACAGCGGAACGGCAGGGCAAGATCCGCTACTTCGGCGCATCGAACCATGCCGCATGGCAGTTGTGCGAAATGCTATGGTTGGCCGACCGTAACCAATCTCCGCGTGTGATCAGCTCCCAGATTCCGTTCAGCCTGCTGCGGCGGGAGTTCCAGAACGATCTGCCGTTCTGTGAGCGGCATCAAATCGGCGTCACACCGTACCAATCGTTACAAGGCGGGTTGCTGACCGGAAAATACCGCCGCGATCGGCCGGCACCAGCCAATTCACGTGCGGTGGAAAAGCCCGAATGGGTCTGGAATCAGGATGGTCCCTTGTTCGACCGGTTGGAGGCGATCGCCGCACTGGCGGCCGAAGCCAATCTGTCGATGACGCAATACTCCCTGGCCTGGACGCTCGCCCAGCCCGCGATGAGTTCCCTGATTGTCGGTATCAAAACACTGGAACAGATTCAGGACGCGGTTGCCGCGGCCAGTGTCACGGTTCCCGTGGATCACTTTCCCAAGCTGGACGCAATCTGTCCTCCACCCTGGCGACAACCGAATCCGGTTCGAGGTTAAGCGATCCGCCAGGCTTGAATCATCCCGGACCATCCGCAGTTCGGCGGGCAGGTCCTTTGCGCCTTGGCGTGATCGTTATTCCACGTACAGAAATTCATTCGCCGACAGCAACATCTGGCAGAGGTCGGCCAAGGCCACCTGTACGGCCATGTCTGCTGGTGTCCCCGCCGATTCGTGATTCTTGAGTTGCTCACGGATGAACGCGAGACTCTGTTCCAACTCCGTTGCCCGAGGTTGTCGCGCGAACGCCCGTTGGAAAGCCGCCTCAATTTGAGCGCCGGAATCGACTCCGCCAGGCTCGAACACGCTCTGGGCCATTCGTTCGGCATGGTCCATCACAAACTGACTGTTAAGCTGCGCCAACGACTGCAGGACCGTTGATGAGCTCGTGCGCTGCGTACAGTTCACCGGCATGATCGGTGCGTCGAAGATCTCGAGGAATTTGAGTGGGTAGACCCGACGCGCGAACAGGTAGAGGCTGCGCCGGCGCGACGCTGTCTGGGACAGGCCATTCGTGGGCTTGCTGATCTCGTCGGGCGGACCTCCCGCTGCCAGGTCGAGCGCGCCGGACACGGCGAGAATCGCATCGCGCACGACTTCGGCTTCCAGCCGTTTCAGATTCATGCGCCACAGCAGCAGGTTGCCGGGGTCGGTTTGTTCGCCAAGCATCTGATCCGTACCCAGCACCGTATCGATCCGGGGTCGCCGCGACGATTGCTGGTAGGCCGTCGACTGCATGATCTGTCGATGCAGCCGCTTGATAGTCCAGCCATGCTCGACGAAGTCCGCGGTCAATCCGTCGAGCAGCTCCGGATGCGTCGGAGGGCTTCCGGATCGGCCGAAATTCCCCAGCGTTTCCACAATCCCGCGCCCAAAATGAAGATGCCAGATACGATTGACGATCACGCGTCCCGTGAGCGGATGGTCGGGGCGCACCAGCCAGCGCGCCAGGGCCAGCCGCCGGCCCGTTGAACCGACGGGCATGTCGTTCGATACCGCCTCCACCAATTGACCCTCTGGCTGCAGGATCTGCGGAAACCCTGCCTCAACCAGGACGCCTGCCGCATGGACATTTCCTCGACGGTGCACGCGCGATGTCGGCGCGGGTCCGACATCCCACAATGCCTGCACTTTACCATACGACGACTTCCGTCCCTGTACCTCCCCGATCTGTTTTTTCAGTTCGGCGATCCGGTTTTCGTCTTTGGCTTCTTCGGCGGCCTTCAACGGCGGCTGTAATTCGGTGATCTGTTTATCGACTTCGGCATTGTGCGCATCGATCGCGGCTCGCTGCGCCGGCGAAACATCGGCCAGGAATCGATCCTGCGGACGTTTCCAGTCATGGACGTTGAACGCCGGTTCAAAGCAGGCCATCAGGCGATAATAGTCGCGTTGCGGCAGAGGATCGTATTTGTGGTTGTGGCAACGGCAGCACTCCATCGTCAGTCCGAGTACCGACGTCGAGACCATGTCGATCACCTGATGAATCACTTCATAACGTTTGTCGATGCCGTATTGCGGCTCGCTGGTGTGGTCTTCAACACAGCGCAGAAACCCGGTGGCCGAAAGCAGCGAAAGCGTTTCAGGTGCGAACTCATCGGCGTTTCGCCAATCGACCAGCTCGTCGCCCGCGAGCTGCTCGATAAGAAAGCGATCGTACGGCTGATCGCTGTTGAGTGACTTGATGACGTAGTCGCGATAGCGCCAGATTCCCTCGTTGGGATAGATGGTCGAGAGATCTCCGTCGAACAAGCGATTGTCGACATAGCCGGCCGCGTCAAGCCAATGCCGCCCCCAACGCGCGCCATACTGGGGCGACGCCAGCAGCTTATCCAGGAGAGCGTCGAAGCCGTCGGGCCGCGGGTCGGCCAGGAATTCCCGCACCGCATCGGGTTCAGGCGGCAGCCCGATCAGGTCAAAGCAGGCCCGGCGGATCAACGTTGCGCGATCGGTTTGCGGCGAAAATGCCAATTGTTTCGCTTCCAGCTGCGCAAGCAAAAATGCGTCGATGGTCGTTCGTGCGCGATCGACATGCCGAGCCGGCGTTGGGGTCGATTTCCGCGGTGGCTGAAACGCCCAGAACTGCCTGTCCGCCTCGCTGACCTGCGAATAGAGCGGCATCGCCACAATCGCTTCCTCCGCCGGAGCGCCGGCCTGAACCCATCGTCGGAGTTCGGCCAGTTCCGCGGTGTTGAGCTTTTCATAACCATCCGGCGGCATCTGAGCCCGCGTGACCAGGTCGATCAGCAAACTGCTCGCCGAATCTCCGGCGACAATCGCCGGCCCACTTTCACCTCCCCGCACGATCGTCGACAGAGTCCGAAGATCGAGTTTCGATTCCTGTACATCCGCACCGTGGCAATCCCAGCATTTCCGCGCGAACAGTGGCTGAATCGCCTGTTCAAACCGTGATGGCGGAGGGCGCCTCGCGTCTCGAACCGTCAAGGTCACGTCGAACCGCGTCGCGTCGCCATGATGCGGCGTCGCGGTTCCGTCGGCAGCGGCATCGACGATGAAATAGATGAACTCCCCCGGCTGGATCGGCTGATCCTTGATCTGAAACGGGCCGACCGGGGTCGCACTGCCGAAGTCAGCACGTCCGGACGCCAGTGCCAACGGCTGAAAACCGTTCTTTTCATCCGGCGCCGGACCACGCTCGACGTACCACTGAATTTGCGAGTTCACACCACAACAGTTCTGCGCATGCTCGAACTGGCCTTGGATTTCCAGAGTACCCGCCACCGGACTTCGCCACCCGATCACGACGGCATGTTCTGGTCCGGGAGCGATCATAATGTCACCCAAATCGAACTTGAGCCCCAAGTCATAGTCGGCCATGACGCGGCTCACCAGCGGCGACAACGACTGCCCCGGGCGATAGGCCCAGCCCGCGATCGGTGACGCAAAAAGTTTTTCGCCTTTTTCCGTCAGCGGCACGTACTTGCCGTCTCTCAACCACTGTCGTGATTCAACCGGACCCTCCATCCCCGTCGTCCGCAGGAGATGCCAGACCGGCTCCTGATCACGATCGAAAAGCGGATTGACCATCGTCTCCTGACCGCGAAAATCGCCGCTCAGCTTCCAATACATTTCCTTCGCGCCAGGCTCGTCGGCCCCGATCGGCGCGATGCAGGCCAGACCGAGTGCGATTGTGAGCGCGGTAGCAATTCGGATCATCGGTTTACCCGCCCCAATGAAAATGCAGTTTTTGTCGTCGGGCTATGCCAGAATCTCATTCACGATCCTCCCCTGGACATCCGTCAGCCGATGGTCGCGTCCCCCGTGACGAAACGTCAGCCGCTCGTGATCGATCCCCAGTTGATGCAACAGTGTGGCATGGATGTCGTGGATGTCGAGCCGGCCGGCGATCACTTCGTTTCCGAACTCGTCGGTTTCTCCCAAAGTAAAGCCACCTCGGAATCCGCCGCCAGCCAGGAAAATCGAATAGCAATTCACATGGTGATCCCGTCCGCAGCTCTCGGAAATCTTGGGAGTATGTGGCGTTCGACCCATCTCGCCCGCCCAGAGCACAATCGTCTCCTCCAGCAGACCGCGCTGCTTCAGATCGACGATCAACGCGGCGACCGACTGATCGGTGATCCGCGCGTTTTTTGCGTGGTTGACTTTGATCTGACCATGCTGATCCCAAGGGGAATTGTTGCCGTCGAAGCTGGGGCAGGTGATTTCCACGAACCGCACACCCTGCTCCACCAACCGCCGCGCACGCAGCGCTTGAGTGGCATAAAAACGCTGGTGGTCGTCACTGGAATCCAAACCGTAGAGTCGTCTTATATAGTCGGGTTCACGGTTGACGTCGGCGATCTCCGGAACCGTGGTCTGCATCCGGAAAGCGGTTTCGTAGTTCGCGACGGCCGCCTCGATCGCCTGCGCATCGGAACTTCGGGCCGCGAACTCGGCATCCTGTTCCGCCAGTAGCGCCAGCTGGCGGCGCTGAATGGTCGTACTGTCGGCGGGAGTAATGTTGTCGACCGGCACGCCCTTGGCGCGCATCATCGTGGCCTGGTGGCTTGCCGGCAGAAATGAACTTCCAAAGTTCTCCAGGCCGCCATTGGGCACCCAGTCATTGTTAAGCAGGACGTAACCCGGCAAGTTCAGATTCTCGGAACCCAAGCCATAGGAGACCCAGGAACCGAGGCTCGGGCCCTGGCCGAGAATGCGCCCCGTGTGCAACAGCAGATTCTGCGCCCCATGCAGAGGCAATTCACCGACCATGGAGCGCACCACGCATAATTCGTCCGCTACTCCGGCAATGTTGGGCAGCAATTCGCTGACCCACAGGCCGCTCTGTCCACGCTGATGGAATTCCCAGGGACTACCGAACCAGACGCGGTTGGCAGCGGACTGGGAACGTTTGGACACTGCCTTATCGCCAATCTCACGCCCCTCGTGTTGTTTGAGCATCGGTTTCGGATCGAGTGTGTCGACGTGACTGGGCCCGCCATCCATAAAGCAGAATATGATACTGCGGGCGCGAGCAGCAAAATGCGGTGAACCGGCTCCCCCTTCGAGACCGCGCGCAGGTGACGCTGCGAACCCGCCCACAAGACCCTGCAACGCCAGCCAACCGAATCCCGCCGAAGCCTGCTGCAAGAATGCCCGACGCGAATCGGCCGGAGCGACTCGGCCCAGGCAGCCACCGCAAGCGTTTCGATTCGTTGTCATCGCCGGATGCCCTCGAACCATCATCGATAATAGATAAACTCTTTCGCGTTGAAAAACAAATGCGCCAACCGTCGCCAGGCGGTCTGGTCCGACATCACCCGCGCGCCGCCTTCGCCGCAGAGGTCGTACAGCGCCGTCGACCAGCGATCCAGTTCGATCGAGGTCGGCTCGCGTCCCAATGCTTGTACGAACATCGCGGTGATGCGATCGTTCACCGACGCGTGGGACTCCTCGATGAGTCTGACAGACCAGATCCGCGCCAACTCCACCACGAGGGGATCGTTCAACATTGTCAGAGCTTGCCCCGGAACGTTGGTCGCATTCCGCTTGCCGGCGGGCAGTTTCAGATCGGGCAAGTCGAATCCGACCAGAAATTTGGGCGGTTCCATGATCGACAATTGCAGGTAAAGCGAGCGTCGACCACGACCATCGAGCGGGCCTGACAACAACCGCTTGTTTGTCGTGTCTTCGGCCGAACGAAATGGCCAAATCGGTCGGCCGTAAAGAGCGGGATCCAGCCTGCCTGACACGGCGAGCATCGCGTCGCGGATCGCCTCCGCTTCGAGCCGACGCGTGGGATAGTGATGCAGCAAGCGGTTGGCCGGGTCGCGCTGGCGGGCAGCAACCGTCGTCACGCCACTCTGACGGAATGTCTCACTCAAGACCAATCGGCGAACAAGCGATTTCGTCGACCAGCCTCCCTGCATGAATTCCCTCGCGAGGAAGTCAAGGAGCTCCGGGTGCGACGGACTATCACCCAGATGGCCAAAGTCATCCGGCGTCGTGACAATTCCGCTGCCGAAAAGCCACTGCCAGACGCGATTTACGTACACTCTCGTAACCAGTGGATGTTCGTTCTCTACCAGCGATTCCGCCAGCTCCAGGCGCCCGCTGCCGTTGGTCTGGGCGACCCTATGCCTGCCGGCGAACAAACGCAGAAAATCGGGAAAAACCAGTTCGCCCGGCTGATCCACGTCGCCACGGGCGTCAATCGGGTAGCCAGACTTCCTGCATGCCCGCTCGTCCATCCCTGTCACCGTACGTGGATACGAGATACCGAGCTCGACGCGCCGATATTCGTTCACCAATTCCGCCGCGCGCGTCCCGTCCCGCAGCTTGTTTGGCAGCATTTCGTTCGCCAGAAGCCAATTGAGCAGGCGCAGATCGCCGTCGCGTAGCTGCCCTTCGCACCAACGTCGCACCGTTGCCGTGAACCATTCGCGAATTCGTGCGGCGGCTTCTTCGGAAGACGAAGGCGCATCGGCCTCATACAGCGAAACGAAATGGTCCAGGTTGTCCTGTGGCGTGCCATCCGTTTCGTGCGTGACGATCGCCGTTATTCCCAACCAGCTCCGTTTGTCGAATCCCGGATCGGTCGGCGGCAATCCTCCCGCAAGTCCGATGCGGGGCGGGAAATTCGGGTTCAGCGCAGTGGTAGCGAACTCGACCGTCACCCTCCCCACGCCGTTCTTCAGGATGGGATCCGAAAACGACTTCCAGATCGGCTCCGTCGATTTCAGGAAACCGATCTGCTCGCTCTTGAATCCATTACCTTGCACGACCAAATAACCGGCGAACTCGCCGCCCGTGAGCTGCAAGCTCATCCTCTGTCCTGGTACCTCGTGCTGCGGTGGCGATCGCAGCGCACCCGGCAGCCTCGAGGACAGCGCATGCGTGTAGAGTCCACGAGGCAGCAGTTGCGACACGATGCGATCGGCTTCGAGAGCGATTAGCGGAACGCCATCGTCCACTCTGCCATGCTGGATGCCGTCGCCTTCCATAATCCAGCCGTCGGGCAGCTGCGGCGCGTGGAAATCGGTGAGCGGGTGAAAATCGGCGTTGGCGTTGAGTCGCTGTGAACGGGTTTCGCGCCATTCTCTGGCAAGCTCCCTCCAGATGTTCGAAACTTCCTCCGAGGCGTTGAGGAGACGTGTCAGCGGATAGGCCACGTCCTCGATGTTGGGCGCTGCCGCATCCTTCGTCGCGGTTTCTTCCTTCCGTTCGAGCTTCGCTCGCAACATATCCATTGTCCAAGCGTCATGAGTATCCACGTGCGCGATCCAGATTGTCGCCAACTCGCGTCGAATCGCATCGCGCAGTTCCTTCAGCTTCGCAATTGCCGCATCATTTCTCCCCGGCGCATCGATGACGCGCGAGGTCCAGCGCGGCGTCATGAACACAGCTGCCAGCGAGTAATAATCCCGCTGCACGATCGCTTCCAGCTTGTGGTCGTGGCACCGCGCGCAAGCCACGGTGGTCGCCAGAAATGCTTTAGAGAAAGCATCGATCTTGTTATCCACCATCTGCTGATGGATCCCGTTGAACATCAGGCTTCCACCTTCGCGATGCTCACCCAAATGGTAAAACATCGGCCCGACCATGCTCTCGTTGATACCCAGATTCCGATCAAGACGCGGCAGTGTCAGCAGATCTCCGGCCAGCTGCTCACGAACGAGTTGGTCGAAGGGCACGTCCTGATTGAAAGCGCGGACGAGATAATCCCGATATTCCCACGAACCGTTCGCCGGATTGTCGCTTTCGTATCCGTAGGTGTCGGTGTAGCGCACCACGTCCATCCAGTGCCTTGCGAAGCGTTCACCAAAATGCGGTGATGCCAACAGTTCGTCCACGAGTCGCTCGTAGGCCGAGCAAGGGTCGCTTTTCAGGTCCAACAGGAAGCGCTCCCTCCGCGACGGATCCGGGGGCAATCCCGTTAAGACGAATGCGAGCCTGCGGAGCAACAGATCGGGTCCCGCGGGCGCCGAGGGCGCCAATTCCGCCGCATCCAGCGCCTTGCGCACGAAGCGATCGATCGGCTCCCGCGACCAACCCGGATCCGATACGTCCGGCGGTGGACCGACCATGAGCGGACGCAGACTCCACCACGACGTTCGGTCTTGAAACTCCACGCTCCAATCTTCGCCGGCCAACGTGGAATTCATCGGCGCTGCTGGTTGAGCATACGCCGCGACACCACCGACGGACAACATCAAGAAGCCGATCAGATACTTGGAGAGGACCATATTTGTATCAGGCCAGGATTTCACGGACGACATGGCCATAAACGTCGGTCAAGCGGAAGTCGCGGCCGGCGAATTGATAGGTCAGGCGCTCATGGTCGAGGCCCAACAAATGCAGAATTGTGGCGTGAAGATCATGCACATGCACTGGCTGCTCGACGGCATCCCAGCCGAATTCATCCGTGGCGCCATGCACCATCCCTCCGCGGACTCCGCCGCCCGCCAGCCAGATCGAAAACCCAAACGGATGGTGGTCGCGACCGTCCTTGCCTTCGGCCGTCGGCGTGCGACCGAATTCACCGCCCCAGATCACCAAGGTCTCGTCGAGTAGTCCGGTTGTCTTCAGGTCGCGCAACAGGCCGGCGATCGGCTGGTCGGTGGCCAGGGCATTGTTCTCGTGTCCGGTCTTGAGTCCGCTGTGCTGGTCCCACGGTTGAAAACCGCCCGTCGTATGGTAAAGCTGGACAAAACGCACACCTCGCTCGACCAATCGACGCGCCAAGAGACACTGGCGGCCAAACATCTCCGTCTTCGGCTGGTCCAGGCCGTACAACCGGGAAGTCGCGGCACTCTCGCCAGCGAGGTCGAACGCCTCCGGTGCTTCGGCCTGCATCCGAAACGCCAACTCAAAAGCCTGCATGCGGGCGTCGAGTCGATCGTCGGCGGCGCGTTGCGCGTGATGCTGGGCGTTCAGGCGAGCGAGTGCATCGAGTTCGCGTCGCTGCCGATCGCGGGAAACCTGAAGGCTGCTGAGATTGCGCAGTGGCTGCGCGAGATTGGAAACAAAAGTACCCTGAAATGAAGCCGGCAGAAAACTCGATCCATATTGGCGGACACCTTCGATGATCGGACCGGGCCCGATGGCAATGAATCCAGGCAGATTCTGATTCTCTGTACCCAGCCCGTACATCACCCAGGCGCCCAGGCTGGGCCGGGAAAAAACACGCTCGCCGGTGTTCATCAACAGACAGCCACCGGGATGATTGGGATCGTCGGTGACCATCGATCGAATCACGCAGATGTCGTCGATGCAGGTAGCGGTTCGTGGAAAAAGCTCGCTGACTTCCACACCCGACTGCCCGTGCTTTTGGAACTTCCAGGGCGAGGCGAGCAGCTTGCGTTGCTGGCCGAGGTACAGCTTCGGCGACGGCTGCCCGTCGTCCTGAGCCAGCCGCGGTTTCGGATCAAATGTGTCGACCTGTGAAGGTCCTCCCGGCATAAACAGGAAAATGACGCGTTTGGCGCGGGCGGGAAAATGGGGTCGCCGAGCCGCCAGTGGGTTCCCGGCGTTGGGTGCCGCGTCGGCTTGCAGCGCGGAAAGCGCCAGCGCCCCAAAGCCAGCGCCGGCGCGGCGGAGAATCTCGCGGCGGCTCCAATCAGTCGACATAGATGAACTCGTTCGTGCAGAGGATGAGGCGGCAATAACGAGTCCAGGGGTGCTGAACGTCGGGATCCACGATCAATTGCCTGCCGATAGCGATCTCCGTCGCGGTTGGCTCACGCCCAAGCGCCAGCCGGTACAAATAGTTGATGCGTTCGTCGTTGTCACTGGAGGGTACCTCGCGGGTGACCCGGGCCGCAAGTGATGCCGAGACGTCGTCCAGCAGCGGATCGTTGAGCAGATAGAGCGCCTGCGGAGCGACAATCGACTGGTTTCGCCGCTCGACGATACCACCGGCCGGACCGTCGAACAGGCTCGGAAAGTCCGCCGTTTTCGAACCGGTGCGCACCGACATCAGGTAAAGCGTGCGTCGCGGCACTCCGACCTCCAGAAAACCGGGACCTCCCGGCATCGTGTCCAGCAAGCCGGATACTCCCAGCAGCGAGTCCCGGATCGCTTCGGCCTCCAATCGGCGCCGAGGCATACGCGCCAACCAGCGGTTGTCCGGATCCGTGGCGCGCGAGGCATCGGACCCGAACGATCCCTGCTGGTAGACACGCGTCAATACGATCCGCCGATGCATCGACTTGATCGACCATCCCGAATCGATGAAGCGGCGCGCCAGGCGATCGAGCAACTCCGGATGGCTGGGAGGTTCCCCACGCAATCCGAAGTTCGTGGAAGTCCGAACCAGTCCTTCGCCGAAGTGATGTTGCCAGATACGATTCACCATCACGCGCGCCGTGAGCGGATGATTCGGACGCGTCAGCCAACGCGCCAGTTCACGTCGTCCGCTCCCCTCGGTGATCGGGGCCGGATCGGGCCCGGCCAGTACCTGGGGAAAACCGCGTGGGACCGTTTTGCCTGGTGTCGAAGGGTTGCCGCGCAAAAACACCTGGGCGTCGTGAAATCCCTCGAACGGACTACCAACCGGGCCTCCGTCCTGCACGACCACGGCTTGCGGTATCACCGCCGCCGGCTTTTTCTTCAACGATTCAAGCTCGTCGCGCTGCGCCACCAGGCGGTCGCGTACGTCTTGCGCAAGGATGCTCGTCCGGTCCTCCACGCCGATCCAATAGGGGCTTCGCGGCGACAGCAGTTCGTCATAGAGATCGTGAAACCCGATTTCGGCACTGACGGAGGATGCCTCCGGATGCGCGTCGGATGCCGCCAAAGACCGATCCTCGGTTCGCTCGAACCATCGCGCGCAAATTTCGGTTTCGACTCGTACGCGGGCCGCCTCGTTCAGCGGGCTGCCGTAAATCCGCAATTCGCACAGATCGCCGCGAAATCGTTGAGCGGAACCGGAGCCTGGTCCACCAATCCGCAGGGCGGCGATCGCTGGGTCGGACGTCACCGCGTCAATCGACTTGTTAACACCGATCTGGACACCGTCGCGAAACAGGGCAGCTCCTTCAGCGCCCCAAGTCAGGGTGATCAGCTGAAACCCGGACTCCGCTGGCGCGGGTGCGACAATGTCGCCGTTCGCTCCGGCCCGGCGCAAAATCGCATGCAATCCACCAGCCGAGTCGGGCATCAAGCCGATCCCGTGCTGTCCTGCGGCGGAATCTTCCCAGCCCACGATGCGCGTTCCGGACGGCGCATTCGGATCGGTTCGAAAGACGATGAACAAGGTGCCGGCGGGTGGGACCGCACGTGGCGCCTGCAACACCGCCTCGCCGTCAAAACGAAGCACCGGCCGCGAATGACCGCGAATGTCCGCCATGGCGAGCATCGGCCCCCGCGTATCCGCAGGCGGCGCGGCGTCGGCGGCGAGCGACGCACGATCGGGCCAGCGCGTGACCTTACCGGCGGCATCGATCGCGATCAGCCGATCATCGGAGCGGAAACGCAAGAGCTCGCTCGTGGCGAGCAACTCGGCCACGGAGTCACGCGCGATCCGTTCGCGACGTTCCGCAGCAACCAACGTCAATTGCTTCAGCACTTCGGCCACGCGCTGCGCACCCGCCGCTCGGTCGGCTTCCGTCAACAGCGTCGACAAAGCCGCGGGAGACGGCTGCTGGTGGAAGAACTGCACCCAGCGTTCCAAAGTGGCTGCGTCCAGCTGATGCTTCGCGGCGAAGTCGTCCAGGGTCGGTGGAATCGGCTCCCGCATCGCCTGCAGATATGCCACGGCAACGGGTAAGTCGTGCGACAAGGAGGAATTCAGCCGCCGTTCCAGGTACAACCGGAACTCCCGGTCGGCCGCCGATTGCACGATCTGCGTCAGTTCCGCGATCCGCTCTTTGTCGCGCTGCGCCTGCTGGTTGATCGCCTGAATCTCGGCGGCCGCCAACAGCGGCGCGCGCACCAGCGGTGTATTGCCCGCGGAGGGACTCGGAATCACCCGGGTACTGAAAAAAATTCCCGCCATCGCGTAATAGTCTTCGGTCGAGATCGGATCGAACTTGTGATCGTGACAGCGAGCACAAGCCAGCGTCAGCCCCAGAAACGCGCGCCCGACCAGATCAATCTCGTCGTTGACATAGTCGGCAATCATCTGCTTCTTATCGACGTCGCCGGGAACAAAATCGGCGATCGCCAGCATCCCCGTCGCCACCAAAGACTCCGCATCAATCCTGGTGGGATCCGAGGGCTGCAACAGATCTCCCGCCAGCTGTCGCGTGACAAAGTCGTCGTAAGGCAAGTCGCGATTGAACGCCTGCACCACCCAGTCACGATAGCGCCAGACTTCGCGGAAGTCGCTTTCGGCCGGCAGCTGAATCAGGTCCCGTGCGTCGGCATAGCGCACGACATCCAGCCAATGCCTGCCCCACCGTTCGCCATGAGCGGGTGAGGCCAAGAGCCGATCGACGACCTGAGCGATCGCATCGGGCGTTTCGTTGTGCAGATACTCTTGCATCTCGGCAAGCGTCGGCGGCAAGCCTGTCAGATCGAACGTGACCCGACGGAGCAGTGCGCGCCGGTCCGCGGCCGGCGCAGGGTTGAGATGCCTCACCTCCTGACCAGATCGGATGTAATGATCGATGTCACTGGTCAGCCATGCGCCGTCGTGAACGTCCGGCGCGGCAACGTCGATGAGCGGTGCGAACGCCCAATGGTTCGCCGCCTCCAACCTCGCCGCCACCGCGGGCCATTCCGCTCCGGCCTTGATCCAGTTCACGAAATCGGCCACCTGCTCGGGCCGTAAAGCCCGTGCTTGTTCCGGCGGCATCGCTGAGACGTCCTGCTGTCGCTGAATCGCCCGGATCAGCAGACTCTCGTCGGGCCTGCCGGCAATGATCGCCGGCCCCGACGCACCGCCCTGCAGCAACGCGTCTAGCGAATCCAGCCGTAACCCACCAGATTTTTTCAAATCGCTGTGGCAAGGCAGACAGGTCTCGACAAGTATTGGACGTATTTTTGTTTCAAAAAACCGCTCGCTGTCCTCCGCACGAGCGATGCAGCAACTTATCGCCAGTCCGATCCCTGCCAGTACGGCACGGAAACGAGTCGCCCATCGCAAGTCGGCCAGCGGGCAACTCGATCGACGAGCGGCGCGATGCCGACAAAAGAGGCGACGGAGGCTCATGGGCTACGATAGTTCCTTGATCGGCTTGCCGGTGGTGATCGCAATCGGGCGTCCGCTGCCGTCAGGGAAGTGTGTGTTCAGATCGATGCCCAGGAACTGATAGAGCGTAGCCATCAGGTCCTGAGGATCGATGGGTCGCTCGTGAGGAAATGCGGCATGCTGGTCGGTCGAACCGATCACCTGCCCCATGCGGAATCCGCCGCCCGAAATCAAGATCGATTGGGCTCCAGGCCAATGGTCGCGCCCCCACTGCAACTTGCCGGTGGACGTTCCGGGCTGCAAAGTTCCCTTGGGTGTGCGGCCAAATTCGCCAGCGGCGATCACCAGCACCTTTTTATCGAGTCCACGGTCGTAGAGATCGTTGATCAACGTCGTCACGACTTGATCGTAGACCGGCAACCGATACCGCATGATCGTCGGCAGGTCGATATTGATCGCGTGATCGTCCCATCCCGGCGCGTCCATCGCCTTGACGCCACCCGGAACACTGATCGTGACAAAACTGACTCCCGCTTCAACCAGTCGACGCGCCACCAGCGCGTTTTGCCCCCATTCATCGCCGTATTGGGCGACGAGCCGCGGGTCTTCCTTCGAAAGGTCGAATGCCTGGCGCGCTTTGTCCGCGGTCAGGATGTCGATTGCCATTCTGTTGAACTCGTCGACCGCATCGAGAGTGCCTCGCTGATCGACATCCCGCCGCAATCGATCGAATTGCCGCAGCAGTCCCACGCGGTCATCGAGCCGCCCGCCATCCACGGTCAGCGTCGAGTTGGGCAAACCGGACTTTGTCACGATGGGGGGTCGCCAGGCACTGCTCCAATACCCTTCTCCGATCCCCGGAAGATATTCTCCGAACGCGCTGTTGTAGATCACCAGTCCCATCCCGACCGCGGCCGGCAATCCGCGAACGCGTGATTTCAACGCTCGGCCGACAATGGCGCCCATCTGCGGATGGGTCGATTCAAAAGTACCGGGCTTCAGTCCAGGATGACCCGACATGAATCGTCCGTGAGCCTCGAAATGCCCGCCTTCCCCATGTGTGCAGGAACGGATGAGGGCAAAACGATCCGCCATCCTGGCGTGCAGTGGCAGTGCTTCGCAGAGATCCAGGCCGGGGACGCTGGTCGAAATCGGCCTATAGGGTCCGCGAATTTCCGCCGGAGCCTGCGGTTTCAAATCGTAGGTTTCCAACTGACTCGGGCCACCGTGAAGAAACAGGAAAATAACGGAGGTGTCTTTGCCCGCCGCCGTGCCCGCTGTGGCCCGTTCCCGCAACAAGCTCGACAGACTGAGCCCGCCCAGGCCGAGAAGGCCGGCATGCAGCAGTCCCCGACGCGCGATGAACGGCGGAGCGTGAGGTTGGAGGCGGGGTTCATTCACCATGGAGTCGTTCCTGTTGCCGCAGCCTATTGTAATCGACGCGATCCATCGGGCCGATCTCTGAAGTCGGAACCGTACTGGTTTTCCCTCTGTCCAGGGGCCGGTATTCTAGATGACGGGCGGACCGCAGCGCAACAGCGGCGCGCAATGGACTGACGGTCCTGCGCTTTGCGCGAGCCCCTTAACCAGGATTCAAAGGACGTCCCGCGATGAGAGCTTGGCGCAGCGCCTTGGAGTTGGATGCGAAGCGGCATATCGTAAACGGCAGCCCTGCCGCGCTGGCCGACGCCATCGGTCAGGCGGCCGACCTGCGGATTTACACGGAATTTCTGCATAACGAACATATCGACGTCCAGTCGACCAGCGCTGAACGAATCCGCGAGGTCGCCGAATTCGGCGTTACCTATCGCGTCGGTGGCTCGTGGGTTGCCGGCATCATGAGCCTGCGTCAACCGATCGAACTGCCCGTCGGTTTTGGCCCGCGATCTTCGATGTCATTCTTCCTGTATAACCAGGACGGTACTCAGGCGATCGCGCGACCGTACCTGGATGGAGGCCCCGTCACAACAGCGTTGGGTTCGGCGGTGCCCGTCACGCCCTCGAACATGCCCAAATACCATCTGCTCGACAGTTGGGATGCCGGAACTAACGCCCCCAGCCAGAATTTTATCTACGACTTCGATCGCTTCCGCTACTGCGTTAACGACTCGTGGCGCGAAGTGCTGAGTCATTCGGCGAGCGGAACGGTCGTTTCCGGCTCCCTCGAAGAGTTGGTCGATGCCTTCTCGTCAGGTTGCGCAATAAAACTTGGGATCACCGGCCTGTGCGCCGACATGGACGACGATCCTTGCGGACTTCCCGGCCACGAACTGTTCGTGCAGGGTGGCTCCGCGTACTTCTATACGGAACAGAACCTGTTCATTCTCGGATCGCATCCGCTGGTGCGCGTCCGTCCCAGTGTGCCGATGCACTACGCGAGCCACAACTGGGATTTTGGCTGGTTGATGGCGCGAAGCGATGGGCGCGTCGTCTACCGCCGTTGCGATCCGTACACGCTGAAGTTCTCTGACCAGGTATCGCAGCAGGCAATTCGCTGGTTCGTGCGGTAGCTGAACGCCGCCAGGTGACAACGGTTATTTCGAACCACCGGAAGGAATCGGCCATTCCCATCCGGCAGTGAATCCGCCGTCGACATAGATGGTCTGGCCGGTCATGAACGCCGAGGCGGGTGCGGCGAGAAAAATCGCGGCACCGACCATATCCTCGGGCAATCCCAGACGTCGTTGCGGCGTGTGGGCTCGTCCCCACGCCTGCATTGTCTCGTCCGACCATAGCTTGCGCGTCAGGTCGGTGAGTATGAATCCCGGTGCGATCGCATTCACCCGAACACCTCGATCGCCCCATTCCAACGCCAGCGCTTTGGTCATCTGCGCGATGCCGGCCTTACTGACCGCGTATGGCAGCACGCAGGTCAAAGGGCGGTCGGTATTCAAGGACGCGATATGGATTTGGCCCCCACTGCCGCGGGCGACCATCGTTCTTCCAACCGCCTGCGCCAGGAAAAACGCCCCTTTGAGATTAATATTCAGCACAAAGTCGTAATCATCTTCCGTGACATCCAGCGCTGGTTTGCGGCGGTTGACTCCGGCCACGTTCACCAAGGTGTCGATCGGCCCGAAATCCGATTCACAACGTTGCACCAACCGTTGAATCTGTGCGACGTCGGAGACATCGCAGGGAATCGCATGCACGCTGGCGGGCGGCGGACCTGAACTTAACTCCGCCGCGGTGCGTTCAAGCATGGCTGCGTCCCTGCTAGCCAGAATCACCGTCGCACCGCGCTCCGCAAAGCCCGCAGCAATCGCCCGCCCGATTCCACGGCTTCCTCCCGAAACGAGTACGCGTTGCCCTGCAACCGTGAAAAGTCGATCGGTCTTCGCCCGGCTCTCGTTTTCCGAATTCGATCCCAAAGATAATCGCTCCTTGACCGACAGTTGTCTCATGTCCCCGCGGAGCAGCTGTGGGACCCTCGTGCAACGCGCCCAGAATTCTACTTGGTCGACTTGCCGCGCAACGGTGCCGTGGCACTGGCCGGTACCACACTCGACGGCTCGCTGGTCTTCCCCAACGACTTGTCGTTCCGCGCTTTCGCATCGGATGTGGATCCCGTCAGGAAGTTGTCGCAAGCCGTCGATTCCTTTAGACGATCAAACTCCTTGTTCATGGCGACCCGCAGCTTTTTTTCAAAAATGTCTTTGGACAATTCTTCGTGGATCTGCGCATCCATTTCAACGACTTCGGGCTTGGTGCGGCCCATGCAACGCAGGATGATGAACTTATCTCCGACGCCGATGATCGGCGACAGTTCGCCCGGCTTGAGTTTGAACGCATGTTCTTCGATCAGCGGCTGGCCGCCATGCCGGCGGATTGGAGGCACTTTGCCAAAATTGGCGCGCGAGGCCGGCTCGACCGAGTACTGCTGCGCCAGATCGCCGAATCGCGTTTCACTGGGATTCTTCCGTGCTTCCTCCCAGACCTGTTGAGCGCTCCTTTGATTGGAGAGAACGATCGCCATAATCTGGACACGCTCGCCAAAGTTCGCTTCGAACGCCTTGTCCAGATCTTCCCGCGTCACTTCTGCCTTGTTGCTGACGAGCTTCTTCAGTGCCGCGGACGGCCAGACCACATCCTTGGTATAGACTTCGACCGTTGCTCCGTCCTCTTCCGTGATCTTCTTCAACCAGGCATCGACATCGGGTTTGCCATTCTTGATGAAACCGTAGGCGTCGGCGGCGCGCGCGATTTCCTCGAATAGATCGGATTCCTCCACGTTCTTGTTGCGACGCCGCAACTCCTGCTCGATGATCCGACGATTAATCTCGCCATCCAAAACCGTGGCGCCGTGCCGCCCAATGCACTCTTCCGACAGATCCCGCATCGTAACCGCCTGTCCGTTAATGAACGCCGCTACTCCCGGGTGCTTCTGTTGCAGGGCCGGTTCATTGAACACGTTCAGCAGCTTCGCCTGCTTTTGCAGGCCAGCGAAGATATCGCTGGAAGCCGTTCGCAGCTTCTGGTCACGGACGCGGTCGGCAAGATTGTTGCGCGCTTCCTTCAGTGCCTCGCCACCCAAGGGCCGCGCGGTGATCTGCTCCTCGCACTTGAGGATCACATACTGACGATTCGCTGGCCCCAGATCCTTGCCTACTTCGATCACCTGGGAAACCTGGTTGGGCTTGAGCGCAAATGCCGCGCGTTCCAGTTCGGCATCGCCGAGGTGCTTGCGAATTGGCGGCACCAGACCCATCACCGAAGCGCTCGGGTCCTCGGAGTGATCCTTCGCCAGGTTTTCAAATTCCGCCGGTTTAGCCGCGGCCTGCTTGCGCAGTTCCTGTGCCTTCCTTGCGTCGCGGACGGCGATCAGCCTGACGCGCACCTGGGGTCCGAATTCCGATTCAAACGCCTTCTTCAACTCGTCGTCGGACACCTGCACTTGATCGTGGGCGATGCGACGCAGCGCTAACGTCGGCCAGATAATCTCCGTCTTGTATTCGCGCGCCGTGACATGCCGCTCTTCCGAGAGCAATTGCAGCCAGCGATCGACCGAAAGATTGAATTTTGAGGCGATGCGCCGCACTTCGTCCTCGACATCCTGTTCCGACACCATGATCTCACGCTCTTTGCAGGCCTGCAGAATCAGGTGTTTGTTAATGATCGTTTCCAGAACGTCTTTGCCGTAACGAGCGACGCATTCTCGACCAAGATCCTGGCGGGAGATCTGCTCGCCACCGACCATGGCGACCACCTTGAGTTCCCGCTCCCCGCCCGACTTTTCCGCAGCCGACGGGTTCACTGGTCCGCTCTTGCCGCTCTCCTTCGCCGCACTGACGCCCGCGAGAGACTTGCCATTACGCGGGGCAACGATGCGACTGCCCGGCGCACCTTTGTCGCCGTTTGCCGCGGGAGCAGGCCCCTTGGCAGAACCCGCTGATTTCCCCGTCGCCGGCGCCTGAGCTTGAACGGCTCCCGGTCCGGACAAACGGTTCGCCAGTAGGCAGACACCCGCCACGCAGCCGACGCTCACCAGCCACGATCCCCATTTCCATCCGCGACGATCAAAGATATTCGCTTGCGTCGCAACGCGCGAGCCGCTCTGCTTTCTGACCACCGGCAATTCCTCCTTGAACGGTTTCTAGATCGGGATCCATCCCAACTTCTCTGTGCGAGGCGGCGGCAGTATAGGCAAGCCGCGGAGAACCGGTCAAGAGATACTCGGCGAAGCCGACCAGCGCGAGGCGGGTCAGAGTACTCCGAGGCCCACCGAGGCCACCAAGGCATAGTGGGGCGTGCCGCACAATACTCGCGATTTCACGCGCATTCCAATCACTTAATTCTGCTCGACGCTAGCAATCCCCGGTCCTCCGCCGAGGCTAACGAATGCGATCTATCCGGCGGCATTCAGCGAAAGGGGGCAATCAAGGGATTGTTACGCGGCCTCTCTTGAAGGCCCCCGCATCAATCGGTCACTTGGTTCGAAACTCACTCAGACAGCCCGGCCTGCGTCGGCGTCCAGTCGCACCACAATCCGGTGTCCGACCACCTTTTCGACCACCACGATCGCGCCCTTCTCGACAAACGCCCCATCCGCCACGACATCCAGTAATTGATCGCCGAAGCGGACTTTACCAGCGGGCCGCAGCAGGGTCGCAGCGACACCGCGTGAACCGACAGCCAGCCCTGGTGACTCGACGCGCCCCGGACCTTCCTTGGGCGGTGCGTCGGCCGATGGCCGATCCAATACCAGCCGATTGAAGACAGGAATCGTCTTGAAATAACGGCCGCCAACGAAGGTCAGGATCGCGGTCGCGACGGCGCTGCACGACAACACCAGCAACCAGCTTGCGAAACGCGACAGTTCTACGCTGTTGCGCGGCAGCACGAAATCTTGCCCGGCAAGGATCAGGCTGACGGCAATCAAGGCGATCCCTGCGAATCCGCAAACGCCGAACCCGGGGATGACGAAGACCTCCAGTCCGAGCAACGCCATTCCCAACAGAAACAGCATGACCTCCAGCCAGCCGGAGGTCCCGCCCATATACTGACTCCAGAAGAAGAGCGCAAAACAGACCGCGGCGACGATTCCCCCGACGGCGGTGCCGGGCGAGGAGAATTCGACGAGCAACCCGACGATCCCGGCGACGATCAAGATGCCGGTGATCAGTGGGATGCTCAGAAACATCGCCACATGGAAAATCCGTTCGTTATTCGCGTCGGCCCGCGTCCATTCCAACTCTCGATCCGGCCGATCGACGCCATACCGGCCGAGCAGTTCTTCTCTCGATCGCACGGTTGCCTGGGCCAGTCGCAGTTCGACCGCTCGTTCGCCATTCACCTCCAGGAAACGGCCTTTCCTTGCTTCCAGTACGACTCCCTGCCGTTCCCACTTGCCGCGGAATTCCGGAGTTTCCAGTTCATGCGTCGAGAGGAACTGTACCTCCCCGGTTTCCTGGTTTTGCGCCTGGTAGACTTCGAGTTCCTTGTCGACCATCGCCTCGGCGATGGAAGGGGGACGTCCTTTGGCGACCGCCAGATCGCGGACATTCTGCGCCAGGTGAGAACGAACCTTCTCGTCGGCATGCCGAAACGACCATAACTCGACATCGAAACTCACGGCACCGGCGTCACCGAAGTGAGCGTCCGGATGCAGGATAATCTCGTCGCAGCCCAGGGAGATGATCGCCGCGCCGCTGAGTGCTTCCCGCGGCACATAGGCCACGGTTCGCGCCCAGTCGATTCGACGCATCTCATGGGCCAGGTCGAGCGACTCATATAGTTCCCCGCCGGGACTTTCGATCTGCAGAATGACCAGGTCAGCGTTTGCTGCTCGCGCGGTCTGCAACTGTCGCCGCAGATATTGCCCGCGGGGCAGATTGATCTCCCCGTCGAACTTGATGATCACGGAACGCGCAAATCGGGGCCTGGGAAGCGGCGCCGAGTTCCCGGTCTCCCCCGGAACTTCGGCCAGCAAGATACCGCACAACACCATGCAGAGCCCGACCGCAATCAGGGCCGAGAAGCGGCCGACCACCGGATCGTGATCTGTCAATCGACGCGCTCCCCATAAACATCGGAGCAGCGGAACCGGGGTCGCGAAAAATGATTTACCCATGACGATTGATCGTAGATTGCCAAAGATACCACTGTCAATTCTCCGCGATTCTCCGGCGGCAATTGGTCGAGTATCATACGGGTCCGATAGGTTCCAAAAGTAACTGGTTTGGGAGCGCGTGATGAACCGGCGCATCATCATCCTGACGGAAGGGCACACAAATCCTCATACGGCAAAGACGGCCAGTTGCATGTTGCGCTATCGCGGCGAACAGGTCGTCGCGTTGCTGGACAGCACTCAGGCGGGTCGGAACAGCGGCGAATTGCTCGGTGTGGGCCGGTTTCCGGTCGTCGGCAACCTGAACGAGGCCCCCGCGGCAGATACCCTGTTGCTGGGGATCGCGCCGCCTGGTGGGAAAATACCCGCTGCCTGGCGACCGATCATCCGGCAGGCAATCGAACGCGGCATGCACATCTGGTCGGGACTCCACGACTTCGTTTCCGACGATCCCGAGTTTTCCAGACTTGCGTTCGACCATGGCAGCCGCCTGATCGATGTCCGCAAGAACGACGAACACGACATCGCTCGGCGTCGTGGCCTGCGACCGGATTGCCTGCGCGTGCACACCGTCGGACATGACTGCAGCATCGGGAAAATGGTAGCGTCCGTCGAAATCAGCCTGGCACTGCAACGTCGCGGCCGGGACGCCAAATTCATCGCCACCGGACAGACCGGAATCATGGTGGAAGGAGACGGTTGCCCGATCGACTGTGTCGTGGCCGACTTCGTCGCCGGGGCTGCCGAGAAACTGGTGCTCAAGAACCAGCATCATGAGATCCTGGTGATTGAAGGGCAGGGGAGCCTGGTCCATCCCTCGTATTCCGGCGTCACCCTGGGCCTGATGCACGGCTGCGCTCCGCACGCCTTGATTCTGGTATATGAGGTCGGGCGAACCGTCGTGACCGGCGTGGAACATGTCTCGATCCCCAGCCTCGCCCGCATCAAGCAGATGAACGAAATCATGTCCAACGCCAATTCTCGCTGCGAAGTGATCGGAATCGCCATGAACAGCCGTAAACTCAACGAGGCCGACGCCGAAACGGAGCGGCAGCGAGTGCGCGACGAATTCGGGCTTCCCGTCTGCGACGTCATCCGCCACGGCCCCGACGAATTGGTCGACGCGGTACTGAAATTCCAGGCGCGGGATGACTGGAAGACCTGGTGAGCAATCCCCGCCGATCACTCGGACGCTAAGATGTTCCAGACATGGATCGACCGATCGAAGCTGGCGGTGGCGAGCCGGCGGCCGTCGGGATGGAAGGCCACCGCGTAGATCGTGTTCTGGTGGACGGTGCGCGCGAGCAGCGGCTTGCGATCGTTGACCTGCCAGATTTCGAAACGGCCCTCAGCGCCTCCGGCGGCAAGCAACACGCCGTCGGGCGAGAACGCGACGGACTTCAACTTCGTGGCGGAACTGTCTAACGTTACCATCGGGGAAATGGTCTCGACCGCGGACGGTGTCGGCGCGGGTCCGTCGCAATTCCAGAGCCGCAGGGTGCCGTCCGCGCCCGCCGATGCAAGCAGTCCGCCGTCCTTCGGCGAAAATGCCAGCCCCTCCACGGTCCCAACGTGGCCCGTCAACTTTCGGATCAAGGAATGCGCGGCGAGATTCCAGACCCGAATCGTCGCATCGTCGCCTCCGGAAGCCAACCAGTTTCCATCGGCCGAAAAGCCGAGGCACTGCACCGTGTCGTCGGAACCACTGAACGAGGCCACGGACGCGGTCGATTGGGAATCCCACAGCCGAACGGACTTGTCAAATCCGCCGCTGGCAATCCACGATCCCCGCGCGCTCACCGTCCCGCACGCCAGGTAATCCTGATGACCGCTGAGGTTTGCTACGAGTCGTCCTTCGCGAGTCCAGATGCGGACGGAACGATCGAGGCTCGCTGTGACGACGCGTCGACCGTCGGCAGTGAAACCGGCGAAGGCGACGCCGTCCCCGTGACCCGTTAACGTCGTGACCAGAGCGCCGTCGGAAGCGCGCCAGATGCGCGCCGTATTGTCCAGGCTGGCGGAAGCGAACAGTTCCCCGTCCGGCGAAAACGCGACGCCATAGATCGCGTTCGGGTGCACGACCGAATACAACCGCTCCAGCATGATCGGAGAACTATCTGGCTTGGACTCCATCGGCATCGCTCCCGTTCAGCGACGGCACGCTACACCAATTCGCGCAGGGGCTGGTACTGGGAATGGTCGATAAGATACTGCGGACGCCCACTCCAATCCCTGATCGTTGCTTGATTGATGTCGATGCCCAAGTTGTGGTAAACGGTTGCGAAAATCTCCTGGAAATGCACCGGGCGATCCTTGGCATGTTCGCCCAATCGGTTCGTCGACCCGATCACTTGCCCGGCGCGAATGCCGCCACCGGCGAGCAATGCGCAGGCGACCTGGGGCCAATGGTCGCGTCCACCATTTTTGTTGATGCGCGGCGTACGACCGAACTCACCCCAGACCAGCACCGACACATCCTGGTCCATGCCTCGTTCGTGCAGGTCTTCCAGTAACGCGGTGAGCCCCTGGTCAAGCTGCGGAAAGTGATCGCGCGCGTTCTCGAAATTTGTTCCGTGGGGACGCCCGTGCCAATCCCAACGGCCGTACGCCAGCGTGACCACGCGCGTGCCCGCTTCGATCAGCCTCCGTGCTGCGAGGAAATACTCGTTCATCAACGGGCCCGCATCGCCATAACCGGCAGGTACGTTGGCGCCGCGGCCGTATCGTTCGCGGACGGCAGGATCTTCCTGTTCAAGATCGAGCGCGTCGGCAACGCGGCTGGAGGTCAAGATGCCAAACGCTTGCTGGTTGTACGCATCAAATCCTTCCAAGGAGCTGTTCACCTCGGCGATCCGTTTGAGTTGATCGAGTCGCTGCCGCAAGCCATGCCGATCGCTCAACTTGTCGATGCTGATTCCCTGCAATGTCAGGTCGGCGTTGCCGCTGTTCGGTGTAAACGGTGCGTGGGCCTGTCCCACAAAGCCCGCCTGACCAGGATCCGCCCAGGTGCTGGTGCGCATCTTCGGCGACAAGCCGACGAATGCCGGCGTGCCGGCCCGCGCCGGCCCCTGCAACCTTGATACCACCGCGCCCAAGGAAGGCCAGCCGCCTGCCGGTTGTCGATCGAATGTGCGCCCGGTCATGCACTGGAAGCTGGCGTGTCGGCCTTCCGAGCCGACCACGGAACGAATCACCGCCAGCCGGTCGCTCATCGCGGCCATGCGCGGGAACAGCTCGCAGATCTCCAGGCCGGGAACACGCGTGGCAATCGGCCTGAACTCGCCGCGGATCTCGACCGGCGCATCCATTTTCAAATCAAACATGTCCTGATGCGGAGGACCGCCCGACAGGAACACCATGATTACCGATTTGTGTCGGCCAGCAGAACCGCCCGCCGACTCGGCGCGGAGCAGCTGCGGCAACGTCAGGCCGCCGGCGGCGGCAAGTCCGCCGATCTTGAGAAACGATCTCCGCGAAACCCCATCACAGAACCGATGCTTCGCGCCCCGCAACTCAATCATGCCGTCCTCGCCTGGCTCTTGCCGGTTTGGGGTTGTCACCGCAGAGGCAACTGCGGCCAAAGATCAGGATACGTGCCCGTCCGCACCAATGCAATCGCGAACCGCACGAAGCAGTTGCCGGAGATTTCTCGGGTTCTGGCCGAGGTCGCCGCGTCCGATGCGGGACCGGCTTTCGGCCTGCAGCGATGCGCCGCCGGTTCCTTCGTCGCGCGGTCGAATCGTCACCACAATATCGTCTTGAAACCGCCAGACTCGCGTCGAATGGACGAGCCGCAGGACGATCGTCTCGGATTCCCGTTCCTCAGCAACCAGCTGCCAGTCCGGCAACCGCGCCGCCGCCCCGATCACGCAGGCAGCCAGATCCTCCATCGACGACCGTGTTTTCACCGGCCGCAGCTGCGGATCGGCCGCGTCTTCCGACGTGCCGGCACGGTTCTCTCGCAGATCGCGATTCCAATCGTCCACGGTCAACAGCAATCCGCCCACGATCAATAGCAACCCGACCAGCAGCACCGCGCCGAGGAAGACGGATATCCAGAACATGGTACGGCGCGTCCGATTGTGGGAGGGCGTCAGGTTTGTTTCAATGAGCGGGACAGGCATGGGAAACTCGATGTCACTTTTTCAGCAATCGGAAGCGGCGAATCTGCGGCGTGCTCAGCCGCTGGCGGCGCGCATGCGACCCACGACGTTGGCGGAATTCGTGGGTCAACAACATTTCCTCGGTGAAGGTAAGCTGCTGCGCCGACTGCTCGTGGCCGATCGACTCGGTTCGGTCATTTTCCACGGTCCCCCCGGTACGGGCAAGACGACTTTGGCTCGGCTGCTTGCACACGAGAGCCGGCGCAAATTCCGCCAGTTGAACGCCGTTACCAGCGGCGTCAAGGAACTGCGCGAGATCCTGGAAGCCGCGCGTGATGAATTGGCATCCGGCGGAATGCGGACACTGCTGTTCGTCGACGAAATCCACCGTTTCAACAAATCGCAGCAGGACGCACTGCTGCCGGACGTCGAAGACGGGGTCGTGACGCTGGTCGGCGCAACGACCGCCAATCCGTTTTTTGCGGTGAACAGCGCGCTGGTGAGTCGCAGCCAGTTGTTCCAGTTCGCACCTCTGAGCAAGTCCGACGTCGGCCAGCTGCTGCGTCGCGCCGCCGTGGACAAGCTGCGGGGACTCGGCGACTATCCGCTGCACTTGCACGATGATGCGGTCGAGTTCCTTTCGGAAATCTGTGACGGCGACGCGCGGCGAGCACTGGCCGCGCTCGAGATCGGCGTGCTCTCCTGCCCGCAGCGGCCGATCGAATTCACACGGGAACTGGCCGCGGAATCGATTCAACGCAAGGCGCTTCAGTACGATCCTTCCGGCGACGAACATTACGATTGTGCCAGCGCGCTGATCAAGAGCCTGCGGGGCGGCGATCCAGATGCCGGCATCTATTGGCTGGCCAGAATGCTTGAATCGGGGGAGGACATTCGCTTCATCTGCCGCCGGCTCGTCATTCTCGCCAGCGAGGATATCGGCAACGCGGATCCAGCCGCTCTGCCGCTGGCTGTCGCCGCGATGCAAGCCTGTGAGTTCGTCGGGCTCCCCGAATGCCAGCTCACGCTGGCTCAGGCGGTGACTTACCTGGCCTGCGCGCCAAAATCAAACGCCGCCACCCTTGCGATAAGTGAGGCAAGAAGCGACATCCGTGACGGTCGTACCTTGCCGGTTCCGGTCCACCTGCGGGACAGCCATTACGCCGGCGCAACACAACTCGGTCACGGCCAAGGCTACCAATATTCCCATGACGCGGCGTCAGGGATCGCCGCGCAGGATTATCTCGGCACGGATCGAGAATATTATCGCCCCACTTCCCATGGCGCGGAACGCGAAATCGGCGAAAGACTGGCCCATTTCAGAAAACTGCTGCGCGGGGAGCGGGGGAATTCCTGACCGCTCGATTGCAAATCGCGAGCGGCAGGGAATACTTGCTTGAGCCGGCACTCGGCTCCTCGCGGCCAGTACAACCGTAACCACCACCCCGTACCGTCCACTGCCATGCCAAACCTGCCCCGCCCGCTACGCGGAATCGTTCCGCCCATGGTCACGCCGTTGAAGAGTCGATCCGAACTCGATGCGCGCGGGCTGGAAAAATTGATCGAACATCTCGTGCCGGCCGGCATTGCCGGCTTGTTTGTGCTGGGCACCACCGGCGAGGCGCCCAGCCTGGAATATCGCTTGCGGTATGAACTGGTCGAACGCAGCTGCGAATTCGTCAATGGCCGCGTTCCCGTTCTGGTCGGTGTCACTGACAGCGCACCGCAGGAAAGCGTCGAGCTTGCAAATTTCGCGCGAGATTGTGGTGCCTCCGGAATCGTCGCGGCGCCGCCCTACTACTTCCCGATCGCCGCGGAAGACCTCTCCCGCTATTTCCTGCAGCTCGCGGATGAATCTCCTTTGCCGCTTTTTCTGTACAACATGCCCGCTTGCGTCAAAGTATCGATCGGAATGGAAACCGCCGAGCAATGCGCCAAGCATCCCAATATCCTGGGAATCAAGGACAGCGGAGGATCGCTCGAAAATTTCCGGCGTTACCTGTCGTTACGCGAATTGCGCGAAGACTGGACGTTTCTCGTCGGCCCCGAACATCTCACCACCGCCGCCGTGTTGGCCGGTGGACACGGCGGTGTCAACGGCGGTGCCAACTTGCTGCCCAAGCTGTTCGTCGAAGCGTGCCATGCCGCGGAAAACGGCGAATTGCAGCTCGTCGCAAGGCTGCAGCAGGAAATCGAATCGCTCGGAGAACTCTATACCGTCGGTGACGACTTTGTCTCCGTCGCCCGCGGCTTGAAAGCGGCACTGGAACTGCAAGGCATCTGCAGTTCCGTCATGGCGCCGCCCTTCCAACAATACACCCGCCGCAAATCCAAAAAGTCCGCGGTCTGTTCGCACGCTGGCAACGGTCCGAGATGGAACGGTCTGAGACACTCACGAGGTCTCCGAGCGACGCATCGTGACCAACGCGAACTTTTTTGACGATTGCCATTGACGGAAATGGCGGGTGCCGCTCCATCAACGCACCATTACGAAGCCTACTCCGGATACGATTACCTTGACGTCGGGTATACCCAGTTCAACAGCTTCGTCGCTGGTATTCGAATCTGGTTTTAGGCGACATGTTCAGGCGGCTTCGGAGGGCGCGGTTACCAGGCACTTAAGTGCTTCGAGGCTTGCCAGCACATCCTCGGGTGACACGTGACTCCACTCGGAGGCTTTATGCCTCACGATCGCCAGTTTGAATGCTTCCACGGCATCAGCCAGGTCGGCGGGCAGCGCCGGCAAATCGGCGAAGGGACGCACGACCGGAATCGGATCGGAAGCACTCGTCAACGTTTCTTCAGTTGACAGTGGGTCGTTGGTTGCCTGGTCACTTTCCGAACGGTGACCGGAGCCGAAGTTTCCCGGTCCCGTTATCTCGGCGTCAGCGGTTTCGTTCGTTGCCGGGTGCGTGGCGCCGTCAAGATCTCCGCGGCGGCTGGCTGGCTCCACGGTTAGGTCGAAGTCCTCGTCGGTTTCGACGGTGATGATTTCGGATGCCACCGGGCGCTGAGCCTCCACCGATCCCATGGTTTCCCAGCGCATGGAGCGCATTTCGGAAACCGACCATGCATTTTGCACGGCGCCTTCAAGCCACATTTCGGCGTCGTTCCAATCGATCGCCGCCTGAAAATGGGTCCAGAAAAGGACCGGAAATTTCTCGTAGCTGGTACCAAAGCGTTGATAAACTCGACGTAATCTGCCGACATGCTGCGGCGTGACGCCTCCGACGCGACGGCTCCAGGAATCGTCAGAATACTCGTTTGCCGCGGCACCGGCTTCGATCAGCGCATCTCTCCAGTGCGCGATAATGCGACCTTTTTCCCAGTTGGTTGTGCTGACGAGCTGCCGCCATCGCCCGACGAAAGCCAACGAGGCCTGTTCCGCCTGCGGACTGGTCGATTCCGGGGCGGCATTGTCGAAGGGAGTCGATACTTCCATGGCGCTTTTCCTTGACTACCGATGGACGGCGCTTCGATTGAGCAAATCAAGTTGCTCAAAACTATCAGCCATTCGGAATTGGACAAGCGCACCCCGGGAATCAGAAGATTTCCCGGGAAAACACCCGCTTCGCGCGTCGGAGGCGGTGGGGAAAAGCTGTCGTTTGAATTCGATGTCGTTCAGCACCCTTGATTTTCAACCAGGCGCAGCCCGCACAACCGATTCAAATCCGCAATTGCGGTGAGCACCATCACAAAACGGTTTGTTGGCGGACGCGCCGCAGCGACAAAGGGCAATCACGGGCTTGTCCGCGGCGATGGTAAATTGGTTTCCTTCGGCGTCGGCGATTGTCACCGGCGTCTCGATGACGATTGGTCCATTGTCACGAATTCGTATGCGGATGTTCGACACGGCTTACAACCTCATGGGATCCAGGTGGTCGGATAACCGCAGTACTTTAGCAGATCGTCAAGGTTTCGGCTGCTTGGCCGCGTCAGGCTGTTCGGGCCTGACTCCGGCAGGATCGACGGGTGCGGCGAGCGTTGGGTGACCGGGAACCGCACGCAGGATGATTAACAATCTCAGGACCTCGGAATCTCCACGGATCCCCTCGCGCGCTTCAAGGCCCGCCGAACGATCCTGGCTCTCGTCGTCGCGCGAGGCGACTCGCGAATCGGCCCGTTTTTCGACAGCAGACTCTCTCGACGCAATTCGTTCGTCCAGCCGCCTGCGCGGCTCGTTTGTTTTCGCGTACAGATCGAGTTCCGTCGGTGGCACCAGCTGGAACTGGTTGGATCGAAGTCGGCGCTTATGTTGTGCAAGACCCTCGGCGCCCGATGCGCGAGATCTCGCCAGACTGTCCGCCGGTGGATCCTGTCGTTCGCCGCCCGCCGAATCCGCACCAGCGTCGAACGTTGGAGCCACGCCCAACGTGTCGCGCCCCAACGATCGGTCCGAAAATCGCCAGAACCAGGTCCGCATTTCCGGCTGTTGCGCCGCGAAATCGACGACCGGTACGTTTTCTGGTCGATCTTCCTCCTGCCCGTTCGCTTCTCTGACTTTCGCGCCCAATGCGAGTTTGTCGAGGGAGCTATCGGTCTGCCGCTGTCTTCCCAGCACGGTTTCGGCGACAAAATCATTCAGAGCCGCGGTAATACTCTCCCGAGGTCCCTCGACCAAAATCATCTCTGGCGTCGGGCTTTCACCTCGATCCGCTGCCTCGGCGTCGGCTGCCGCTTTTTCATCGGCGAATTCCGGACTTGCAAGTGCATAGACCACAAGGTCGTGGCGGACCAGGGCGTCCCGCAGTTGCATTTGAACCTCTTCCCTCGGAGGCAAATCGATCTGAAGCACGTTCAGTTCCGCCAGTCGTTTGGCCGCGCCATACTCGCCGGGTTCCGCCGCAAGCTGTGGGATTTCCCCGTCGCTCTTTAGTTCCCTGGCGACAAGCGGAACCGGTTCGCCGTCGGCCAAATTCGGTGCGACTTTGAATTCGAGCGTCTCCGCTTCGGGACTCGCATTACGATCCGCTTTTCGTGGGTGGATCGCTGGCGCTGGTGCCTTGCGGTCGCGCGATCCCCCCACACCCGGCAAGCCGCCTTGCGCCTGGATTCCACCACCGAATCCAGTTCCTCTGCCGGTTCCGCCAATACCACCCATTCCGCCCGGTACCGACGATTGCCGTTCATTCGGCTCGGACGGTTGGGCGCCGTCCAATGTTTTTCCGCCGCCACCAGGCAGCGCCCTTGCACCCCCACGCATCCCACCGGAACGAGGCGAGAAGGTGAACGACTCGAAACGCTCTGGCGCGCCAGCACCGCCTCGTTCGTCCGCGGCAATACCACTCGTCGCTCCGGGCAGGACCCCGCCCGGCGAGGCAGCTTCTGCAAACGTATCGCCCGCAGGAGGCGAATCGGCCATGTGGTATTCTTTGTCACGATTCATGAGTTCGGTCGATTCCGACCTTGCCGCGAATACTTTGTTTTCCGGAGTCGCGACTGATTCCAGACCGCCATCAACGGTCGGTGCCCCAGGCAACGCACTTCGGTAAAACGCATTCGATCCTGACGCGGGCTCGCTGTCAGCGCGAGCCAATCCACGCCCACGTTGCGCGTCATCCATCCGTCCCGCGGCGAAATTCAACGCGAACATGATCAGCAGCCCGGCCGCCACGGTCGACATGATCCAGAACCCCCGCTGCCATCGCTTCAATCGGTCCGTCAGGTCGCCCGCGCCGTTGTTGGCGACGACTGCCGATGGATCGACCTTGGGGTCCGAAGGGGCAACCCCCTTCAACATCGCTCGCTCCGCAGCGCGCAAAACGCGCTCCGAAAACGATTCATCCAGCCTGTTCTGAGGCAACGACTGCAGACCGGTGCGCAGCGAGCGCAGATCTTCGAACATCCGCCGGGCCGCGACGTTCTCCACCAGCGTTCGCTCGACCAGCGCCTGCTCGTCCGACGTCAATTCGCCGTCCAGGTACGCGCTGATCAGTTCATCAGAGAATGGTTTGTTCATGTGCGTTCGTTCGTCGAAATGCTCCGTTTCAAGAATCGGCCAGCACTTCCTTCAATTCATCTCTCAATTGTAAACGGGCCCGATGCAGGCGGCTTCGAACCGTGCCTACCGGCAAGTCGAGAATCTCCCCGATCGTTTCGTAACAACAACCGTCGATTTCCCGCAGTACCAGGATCGATCGATAGTCGTCGCTCAACGATTCCATCGCCGCTCGTATTTGCTGCGCGCGCTCCTCACGCAATAACCGCTCCGCCGGCGCTTCACCGACGTCCGCAGGGTCGATTCCGGGCTGGTCGTCGCGGGCGTCAAGCGACTTTTGCGGACGACGGCGTCGCTGGCGGGATATCGTCATGTTGAAAGCGATCCGGTAGAGCCAGGTATAAAAGGCGCTTTGCCCTTGAAATGACTCCAATTTGACAAATGCCTGCACGAACGCGTCCTGAACCAGATCCTCCGCTTCCTCCCGGTTGCCAATCACATGGACAAGCGTATTGAAGAGGCGATCCTGGTACTTGTGGACTAACCGTCCGAAAGCACTGGAGTCCCCATTCAGGGCGTCGCGTATTAGGTTTACGTCGTCGTTCACAGCCGCTCGATACTATTGGACGACCGGTTGCTGCGGAAAGTTCCCGGGCGAATCGCTTAGAGGAAATCGTACACCCTTCCGACCGCGCACGACGATGACCCAGACGGGAATCGCCGCCACCAGTATCACCAGGCTGATCCACTGCGAAATCGTCAGATTCGTTCCAAAACGACCCGCCTCATCGTCGCGAATAATCTCTTCCAAAGTCCGTGCAATCGGGTACATCAGCATCAGCAGGCCGATCACCTCCCCGTCCCGCTGTCGCAGTGGGTAACGCCACCACAGCACCAGAAACAGCAGAAACGAACTCACGAAACTGTACAATTGTATCGGATAGACAGGCAAGCTGCGGCCGGGAATCGCACCAATACTCCAGCTGTACTCCTTACGTCCCTTGACCGATCCGGGATCGTCCGTCTCCAGGTGCAAAACAGGGACCAGGTCATGGTTCGGGTCGAGTAACGCTTCGGACAAACGAGTCACGGCGCGGCCGTTAATCGACAGAATCCTGGCTCCTGGGTGAATTCCAGAGTCGGCTGCCGGCGAGCCCGCCTGTACCTCCGAAACGATTGGCGCGCCGTCGGACGCACCAGCCAGACGAATTCCGTGCAGTTGCCCCAGCCGGAATTGATGCCAATAGGCAGGACTTCCCTGAGGAAACCGTACGGCAAGCTGCTCGGTGGCGCAAACTCCGCTGAAACAACAGCCATGGCAGAAGCAACCTATCCGGCCCACCGCCATCCCCAACGCCAGACTGGGGGCCCATAAATCGCAGTACGGCAGGATCGGCATGCGATGTCGCAGCGCAAAGCAAATGCCACCGGCGAAACCGGCCAGCACCGATCCGTAAATCACCATCCCGCCTTCCGTGAAATTCAACATCTGTTGAACGGTCGCCAGAACCGTGGGCCGACGGAACTCATCGAAATACTGAATCACATAGAACGCCCTTGCGCCCACGAAGCCCGCGACGCAGACCACGAACGCCAGCGAAGACAGCTGCTCGGTATCGCCCCCCATTCTCCGAGCCCGCGATAATCCTAACCCAATGCCCGACAACGCTCCCACCATGACGGTCGTGCCAAATCCTCGAATCGGCAAGCCCAACGGTCGGCCGTCGACTCCGATTTCCTCGACTCTCGGCAAAACGAAAATAATCACGGCGCCGAACACGAGGTAAAGCGGCGCGCTGCCAAGGATCTCGCTCGTGGAACTGCCGCTTTGGCCGTACCATCGCCAGCACACGACCCCGGCTATGGCCCAGATTCCCAGCACCCATCCGAAACCGAACAGAGGAATCCCGGCAAGCTCGTGCGGCAGGTGAAGCAGCGTGTCAAGCATCGTTTGAATCACCCAGGACGAGGTTATCGATCAGTCGTGTTTGGCCGACGCGCGCCGCAACCAGGATCACGGTCGCTGCTGTGGCCTCGGTGACCTCGGCCAGAGTTTCCGCATCCGCGACCGCAACGTATTCCGGCTGCGTTATGCCCGACTGGCGCAATTCCGACAGCACCGTCTCACGCAACAATTCAGCCCTTGCCTCCCCGGCAAGGAACCGGTTTCGCGCCGCGCGTAATCCGCGTGAAATCGCGGTGGCCCGGTGCCGATCGTCCTGGCTCAGGTAACGGTTACGCGAACTCAGTGCCAGTCCGTCCGCCTCGCGAACGATCGGGCAGACACGGATCGCGATCGGCAGATTCAGGTCGGCGACCATCCGGCGTATAACCAGCGCCTGCTGAAAGTCCTTTTGTCCGAAAAATCCGAGATGCGCCGGAAGGATCTGGAAAAGTTTCAACACCACCGTCGCCACGCCGCGAAAATGCCCGGGCCGGCAACTGCCCTCCCAAGGCGCCGCGACCGACGACGGTTCGACGAATGTGGAAAAACCAGGCGGATAGATCTCTTCGGATCGCGGAACAAAGACCAGATCGGCGCCCGCCTGGCGCAATTCGGCGAGATCCTGATCAATGGTTCGCGGGTAGCGGCTGAAATCCTCACTCGGACCAAACTGCGCAGGATTCACGAAAATCGTGGCAACCGTGGCCGTACATTCGCGCCGCGATGCCTCGATCAGACTCAGATGGCCCGCGTGCAACGCTCCCATGGTTGGAACCAGGCCCACGCGTCGGCCTTGCGCGCGAAGCTGTAACACCCGTTCGCGAATCCGTTCGATGCTCTCGACGACTTCCATCGGTGCTTTCTGTGGCACTCCCAAGGGCGGATCGAAACAAGTTTCGAGCTACGGCAACAAGTCTCGAGCTACTTTACTCTTCCAAAACCTGAAGCAATGCCGAAAGTTCACGTCGAACCCCCTCGTCTTCAGCCAGGTCCAAGTGTAACACAGGGGCGCCGCGGCCAAGAGTAAGCTGGCAGTCGTCCGTTTTGGCGCGCGGCACACCCGATTCGGCGGACACGCACCCTTGGGTGCGACAAACGAGCAATAGGTTGGGAGGATCGGCGTGCGATTCCAGGGTTGGGCCCCGGATCGTGATTGCCGCGGCGGCCGCCGGCCTGGTTTGCCGGACCAGCTTCGCCAGTAATTCAGTGCAATGCCTCCTGGCGGCAGTTTCGCCCCAGAACTCCAGAACGAACGGCCGACAACGCAGATTGTTCCAGAGTTCCTGGAGTGGCTTCCCCGTACGCGGTTCGATCATGTCCGCGGCGATTTCGACCGCCGGTCGCAGGACGAAAGAACGCAACGCAAGTCGGGGGTGTGGCAGACTCAGGTGGGAAGTTTCGATGATCTGCTGGCCCAGCAGCAGCAGGTCGAGATCGACGGTACGCGGACTCCATCGCTGCGATCGACTCCTGCCATGACGCGTTTCAAGCTCCAGCAGCGATTGCAGCAATGCGTACGCATCCAGCGATGTACGCATGCGGATCACGGCGTTAACGTAATCGGGTTGATCGGGCGGTCCACCCACCGCGCGGCTTCGCGTTAGTGAACTCACGGCATCGATCGTGAGCCCTTCGCACTGGCGCAAGTCCGCCAGAATTGTATTCCACATGCTTTCAGCGTCACCCAGATTCGCGCCGAACGCGATGAGCCCCTGCTGGAAGGGCCCCTGCTGAATGGGCACTTGCTGAAGAGCGGGCATGGAAATCGCCGGCACGTTGGGAATTGGCGAAAATACGACACGGAACAACGATGTTCGTAGTCTACCGACAGCGTGACAATCATTAAACCGGCGGAAGGAACAGCCCGCCCCCTCCCGCCGGCGATAACGCCACTCGATCCGTGAGTGGCCCGATTGCACGGAGAATTCGCGTTGAAGCGATGAAGTCAGGAAACGAACAGGAAAAGCATGAGGGGGATCTCCCTTCCACGGCCAGAGCCGTCGACCGTCAATCCTTCGCTCGCCGCCCCCCAGGCTGCTTTCCAGTCCCGAAATACGGGAACAACACCATAATTGCAGCGCAGTTGACCTTGTCGACCGCTTCGTGCGAGTCGGGATGAATTCCTGTGCGAAATGGATCAGGTTCCAACGGCGTCGGCGCGCAATACTAGAATCATTTTTCAGCCGCTGCCGCTCACAAAAACTGGCAAAATCCACCAGTCTTGAAAAAACCGAATTCGTTTCGATGACGAGATCACACTTCGCACAACGATCACACTACGTGCTCGCGAACAACTTTCATCGTTCGCGACAAGGAGCACATTTTGCGAAGTGAACGCGTTTTGTCAAGCAACATCTGAAAAAGTTTTTTTTCGACAAACAAGACTTGCAGTCGCTGGGCGTTTTTTCTTTCGCATTCTGGCGGACCGGTCGCAGGTCTGCTCGACGCGGGGGCCGGAGCCGAAACAGGCACTCGACATCGATTCGTCCCTGCGACTTAATCGGCGGGAACGGCGACCTTGACGACAATTTTTCGCACACGTTGCGGCTTATCCACAGCCACGCCGGGCATATGCGCGTCGTCGGTGGACATAAACGCGAACAGCCCGGGCTTGAGCAACAGAAAATTCCCGTCACCGTTGTACAATGCAACTTCTTTCTCATCGTCGTAGGGCATTTCCACCTTGAGATCGACAACTTGCGCGAAGCCGATTCGTTCGGCGCCATCGACGACGACATGCAGATCCCAGTATTTGCGATGCGATTCCCACTTGCACTCCGGCAGGAGCTTGGAGTCGTACTCCTGGGCCATGAAATAGAGCTGATTGCCGTCAATTTCGTGACGTCCGAGCGGGATCCGTGCGAGATCGGTATCGCGCAGGAATGCGAGTGCCCGCGTCAGCACCGCGGGCATACCTTGATAGCGGTTTACGTTGACGAGTCGGTCGACGATCATGGGAGTCCCTTTCTTTCGGCGATGGCTACCCGATTGGCGAACACAGTTCCGTCTGCGACAATTTTCTGGTCGCAAGCTCGGGGTTCGCCGTGATTATCACCCATCGCCCGGGAAGTTCCAATCACCGGTCGGCTTGCAGCGGCGTGACAGGCAGATGATGAGCGGCTGATGGGCATTCTTCGAGGGGGAACAGGCCGTGATTGTCGGAGTGCCGAAAGAGGTCAAGCGGGACGAATATCGCGTAGCGATGTTGCCGGTGGGTGTCGAGGAGCTGGTGCGTGCGGGGCATCAGGTGCTGATTGAAAAAGGCGCCGGGCTCGGATCGGGGCTTGTCGATCAATCGTACGCCGAGTCGGGAGGCGAATTGGTATCCGGTGCAGCGGAGATTTTCGCGCGTGCCGAGATGATCGTAAAGGTGAAGGAGCCGCAGCCTTCGGAGCACGCGCTGTTGCGGCCGGGGCAGATTCTGTTCACCTACCTGCATTTTGCCGCGGACCGGGCGTTGACCGAGGCGATGATGCGGACGGGAGCATCTTTCCTGGCGTACGAAACGCTGCGCGACGAGCGCGGATTGTTGCCGCTGTTGACTCCGATGAGTGAAGTGGCGGGTCGCATGAGCATTCAGGAGGGCGCCAAGTTCCTGGAACGGCCGCAGATGGGACGCGGAATTCTGCTGGGCGGAGTCCCTGGCGTGGCGCCGGCGCACATCACGATACTCGGGGGCGGCATCGTCGGTTCCAATGCCGCGAAAATCGCAGCAGGTTTCCACGCCGATGTAACGATCCTGGATATCAACATGGATCGGCTGCGATATCTCGACGACATCATGCCGCCCAATGTGAACGTACTCTACAGTGACCGGCATGTGATTCGGGAGGAGCTGCGTCTGGCCGATCTTGTGATCGGCGCCGTGCTGATTCCAGGTGCGAAGGCTCCGCGCCTGGTGACGCGCGCTGATTTGAAGTTCATGAAACCTGGCAGCGTGATTATCGACGTAGCGATCGACCAGGGTGGATGTATCGAGACCAGTCGCCCGACCACACACAGCAGTCCGACCTATATCGAAGAAGACGTGGTGCATTACTGCGTGACCAATATGCCCGGCGCCGTCGGGCGTACCAGCACGTTTGCGCTCTGCAATGTGACGCTTCCCTGGGTAGCCTATGTGGCTCAGCGCGGTTTGCAGGCCGCCGTCGAGCAGTCGCCCGCGATCGAGTCGGCGCTGAACATCCACGACGGCCAAGTCACCAATGGTCCTGTTGCCGACACATTCGGCTTGCCCTACAGTCGACTCCGAGCGCGGGGCGTATGACTTCGAGGCTATCCAATCTGCCGACAACGCTGCGCTGGCTTGGGGATCGGCTCGGTTACCTGGCGCTGCTCGACCAGACGCTGTTGCCGACCGAGTGTCGGGAAATCGAGTGCCGGGATCTCGAAAGCGTCTGGCGGGCGATCCGCGAGTTACGGGTTCGAGGCGCCCCGGCGATCGGCATTGCCGCGGGATACGGATTGACTTTGGGATTGGGTCGGCTGGATGACGAGTCCGAGTTTTTTACGCGGCTGCAGCAGGCGCGCGATCGGCTGGCGGCTTGTCGCCCTACGGCGGTCAATCTCCATTGGGCGCTCGACCGCGTCGTCGCGGTAGCGCAGCGGCTGCGTGGCCAGGCATCGATCCCGGTGATCCACCAGGCAATCTGGGACGAAGCGCGCCGCATCCACGAACAGGACCGTGCAATCTGTCGGGCAATCGGCGTGGCCGGGGCGGACTTGTTGGAGGATGGATCGACCGTCCTCACGCATTGCAATGCCGGCGCCTTGGCCACTTCCGAACATGGGACCGCTCTGGGGGTGATCTACTCCGCGGCGGCCAGCGGCAAACGCATCCAGGTCTTCGTGGACGAGACTCGTCCGCTGTTGCAGGGTGCGCGGCTGAGTGCCTGGGAGTTGTCCCGGGCTGGCGTGCCGGTCACCTTGATCTGCGATTCGATGGCCGCGCAAGTCATGCGCGAAAAGCGGGTGCAGGCTGTGATCGTTGGCGCGGATCGCATCGCCGCCAACGGCGACACCGCCAACAAGATCGGCACCTATTCGGTGGCTTGTCTGGCCCGCATGCACGCGATCCCGTTTTATGTCGCCGCGCCGTCCAGCACCTTCGACTTGACGCTATCGCAGGGCGATCAGATTCCGATCGAGACTCGTGATGGCGGAGAAATCTCGGAGGGATTCGGCCGACGGACCGCCCCGGACGGTATCGGCATCTACAATCCAGCATTTGATGTAACGCCGGCGGAGTTGATCACCGCGCTGATCACCGAATTTGGAGTCATTCGTCCGGTTAATGCCGGCACGATTCGTGCGACCGTTGGCCCCAAGACCCATTGACCCCAAGCATTGAAAGGAACCCGCAGCATGAAGCCGATCACGGTACTCCTGGTCGAGGATGACGCCGAACAGGCTCGGCAGTTCCATAACTTGTTCCAGAAAGTGCGCGGTGTCCATTTCGACGTCCGTACTGTCGCGACCTTTGCGGACGGCTTGGGACAGCTCAAGCAGGCCTCGGTCGACGCCGTGCTGCTCGACGTCCGCCTGCCGGATTCAGACGGTGAAACGACTTTTGAACGGCTTCATCGGCATGATCCGGAATTGCCGATCGTCGTCATCGTCGAACCGGGAGATACGATGCTTGGCATTCGCGCGGTCGAAGATGGGGCGCATGGCTATCTGGTGAAAGGGCGGATCAATACCAGCCAGCTGTCTCGCGCGGTCCGCTTCGCCATGAAGAACGCGCGGCTGCAGAACGCCGAATGGGATTCGCCGATGTTTCATCTGGCCCAGCAGCAGTTCATGAAAGCGGCCCAGCTGATGGGACTCGACGAGAACATCCGGGAACGGTTGCTCTGGCCACAACGCACGCTGGTCGTGACGCTGCCGTTTCGGCGTGACGAATACAATGAGGTGGAAACCGTATTCGGCTACCGTGTGCAGCATGTATTGACCATGGGACCGACGAAGGGCGGTATTCGCTACCACGAAGATGTCGACTTGGGGGAGACCTCCGCGCTGGCGATGTGGATGACCTGGAAGTGCTCCTTGATGAATCTGCCTTTCGGCGGCGCGAAGGGCGGGGTGGCGATCGATCCGACTTCCCTGACGCGCGCCGAGCTGCAGCGACTGACGCGCCGCTACACGATGGAGATTATCGACATGATCGGGCCGGACCGGGACATACCGGCACCGGATATGGGCACCAACGAGCAGGTCATGGCCTGGATCATGGACACGTACAGCCAGCAGATGGGCCACGCCGTACCGGAAGTTGTGACGGGCAAGCCGGTCGTACTTGGCGGTTCACTCGGCCGCAAGGAAGCGACGGGACGAGGCGTCGTCTATGTGATCCAGCACGCCTGCGAGCACCTGAAGATCGATCCGCGCAAGAGCACCGCCGTGGTGCAGGGCTTTGGAAACGTGGCCAGTAACGCGGCGAAGTTTCTGGACGAGATGGGCGTGAAAGTACTCGGAATCAGCGATGTTTCCACCGGCATCCGCAACGAAAAAGGCATCGACATCGCCGCGGCGCAGGCTTGGGTCGACCAGCATAAGACGCTCGCCGGATTTCCAGGGGGGGAACCGATCAGCAATTCGGAATTGCTGCAGTTGCCTTGCGACATCCTGGTTCCGGCCGCGCTGCAGAATCAGATCACCCAGGAGAACGCCGGGAAGCTGCAGTGCAAGATCATCGCCGAGGGCGCCAATGGTCCGACGACGCTGGAGGCCGATGAGATTCTCAACGATCGCGGCATCTTCGTCATTCCCGATATTCTGGCCAACGCCGGCGGCGTGACCGTCTCCTATTTTGAATGGGTCCAGGACACCCAGAATTTTTCGTGGACGCTGGACGAAATCAACAGTCGACTGCTCAAGATCATGACCGACTCGTTCATGCGCACGCTGAAACGGTCGGTCGAACAGAAGCTCGACATGCGCACCGCGGCATTGATCGAGGGCATCCAGCGCGTCACGGAAGCAAAACTGCTGCGCGGACTGTTTCCGTAAGGCGGACTGCCTCACCCCAGCAGGGCATCGACACGTTGGGCTCCGGTCACATCGACGTCGGTGAGACTTGCCTCGCGACCATCGTGGGGCAGCGTCAGCCGGCGATGATCGAGTCCCAGGGCGTGCAGCAGCGTCGCGTGCAGATCATGCACGTTGACGATGTCCTGGGTCGCGGCGTAGCCGAATTCGTCGGTCGCGCCATGCACATGCCCGCGACGGAAACCTCCGCCGGCCAGCCAGAGCGAGAATCCGTGGCGATTGTGGTCGCGGCCATCCTTGCCCTGGGAGATCGGCAGGCGTCCGAATTCACCGGTCCAGATCACGATCGTCGAGTCCAAGAGTCCACGTTGTTTGAGATCCCGCACCAGCGCCGCGCTCGACTGGTCGGTGCGGCGGCAGAGCCCTTTCAAGCTCTCGGCGTTCTTGCTGTGGGTATCCCAGGGCTGGCCCGACAGATACAGCTGCACGAAGCGCACACCCCGTTCGACGAGACGCCGCGCCAGCAGGCAGCGCGTGCCGTATTCCTGCGTCGCCGGTTCGTCCAGTCCGTAGAGCTTCCGCGTGGATTCGGTTTCGGAGGAGAGGTCGAGCACCTCCGGGACGGCGGTCTGCATGCGGGCTGCCGTCTCAAATTGGGTCAAGCGGGCCGCCAGTTCCGAACTGTGCGGGTGCCGGTTCAGATGCCCCGTGTTGATCTGCTTGAGAAAGTCGAGTTGTCGGCGTCGTGCCGCACCGGAAATGCCTGACGGCGTCGTCAGATTCAAGACCGGATTTGCTCCGGAACGAAACGTCGTCCCTTGAAATTGGGCCGGCAGCCAGCCGGACGACCAGTTCCGTTCGCCATCGACCGGCAGCCCGCCCGGATCCGAGAGCACGACATAGGCGGGGAGGTTTTCGTTTTCGCTGCCCAGTGCATACAGCACCCACGACCCCCAGACCGGCATGCCCGCCAGGAACTTTCCGGTGTGAATCAGCCTCAAGGCCGCTTCGTGATCGACCGATTCGGTCTTCATCGACCGCACCAGACAGATTTCGTCGGCGATGGCACCGGTGTGCGGCAGCAGTTCGCAGAGGTCCATCCCACAGCCGCCGTATTTCGCGAACTTGTAGGGGCTGCCGAGGCAATTCCCCTTTTGCTGGTCGAAATGCGCCTCCAAGTCGCCTCCGGGATACGGTTGCCCGTCGTACCTGGTCAGCAGCGGTTTCGGATCAAATAGATCCATCTGACTCGGTCCGCCATGCTGGAACAGGCATATTACCGATTTGGCTCTGCCAAAGGACGCACCTGGCGTCGGAGACGCGTTGCCGACCGGTTCGTCGCCTCGCGCGGTGCCTTGTTGGCGCAGCAGGTGCGAAACCGCCATGGAACCCAGGCTGCCCGCCATTCCACGGAGAAATACGCGTCGTGCCAGCATGTCAACCGGGAACGGAACGCCGCCCATGCGCTACTCCACGTAGAGGAACTCGTTGCTGGCCATCAGGGACTGGCAGAGATCGGCCAGAGCCTGGACGACTCCTGTACTCGATTCAGGATAATAGCCGGCCTGTTCGCGGAGGAACAATCGCGCCGCATCGAGTTCCTCGGTGCGGGGCGGCCTGCCCAGCGTGCGCCGGTAGGCGATCGCGATGCGTTGCGGGTCGTCGACCGGGCGCTCGGAAGCGGATTCGAGAGGGTTTGGCGTTGTCAGATCGACGGCCAGAGCGCGGGCCCGATTCGCGACGAATTCCGCGTTCAACAGACTTAACGCCTGCAGAGGCATCGTCGATCGCGGTCGGGAAACCGAGTTGAATACGAGCGAGGGCGCATCGAAAATCGCGAGCAGACTCAGCACCTGCGTGCGACGCTGGTAGAGGTAGATCGATCGTCGTCGGGCTCCCGTCGCGTTTTCTGGCACAACGACTTCACCCGCCGCATCGCGCGACGTTGGCACATAGGAACCAAACATCCGCGTATCGAGTTCACCACTGGCAGCCAGCAGGGCATCTCGGATCGATTCGGCGTCGAGCCGATGGAGCGGAAATCGGGAAAGCAGTCGTCCATCCGGGTCCCGTTCGAGCGACAAGCGGTCGGCGGCGCTCGATTGCCGATAGGTCGCGGACAGGACGATCCGTCGCTGAAGCCGTTTGACACTCCATTGATCGCTCTGCAGTTGCGCGGCAAGCCGATCGAGAAGTTCCGGGTGGGTAGGCGGCGCGCCGCTCAGCCCCAGATTATCGGCGGTCGCAACCAGACCTTCGCCAAAATGGTATTGCCAGATCCGATTTACCTGCACGCGTGCCAGCAGGGAAGCAGCCTTGGAGCCGGTTGCGGTCATCCAGTCGGCCAGGGCCAGTCGTCGCAGCGAGGTACGCGTTTCGGGTCCGCGGACCGCGACAGTGAATGGCCTCGTGAAGTCGCTGAGCGCCGCGGGCATCATCGGCTCGACGGGGTCTTTGCGCGCGGCGTAATTCCCGCGCTCCAGCCAGTGGACCGTCGGTGGCTCGGGATGCATGTCGCTGGCCCAGTAGATTTTTCCCGGCGGGTTCCTGGTCAGCGCGTCGCGTTCCTGAACAATGCGGTCGGTCGCCTCCCGCATTGCCTTGAGTTCACGGATGAACTCGTCCGGTTCAGCCTCCGTCGCAGCGCGCCCCGGAAGCAGTTCGATTCGAAGATTATCGATAACGAAACTGCGATCGCAGCAGTATTCCCAGGCGAACGCGCCATCGGGCAGATCGGCGGACGAAAGCGTCATGTTCTTACCATCGACCATCCCGTCGACGAGGTGTTCCAATCGGAACTTGTCGTCGCCCAGGTTCGTGATGCGCAGTCCATAGTTGCGTCCGGAGCGGTATCCGGCAGCGCCGATTTCCCCGACGCTCCGCGCGTCCGCACCCGGATAATCCAAGTGGACCGCGGTACTCCCACCCGGGTTGCCATCGATCAGGATGTTTCCGCCCGTCCGATCGCGCTGATCGTGGAAGTCGCCGGCCGCGATCAAGTAGCCGATGCGCGCGGCGGGGGTGCCACCGCCTGGCAGCGTGTCGGCGATCAGGTCAAAGGTCACCTCAACGACGTCGTCCTTCCGTGCGGGCGTCCAGTCGAACGATTGCCGGGTGCACAGCCAGCGATCCCCGGCGGCGCCCGACTCCATGATCCATAGCTGGCCGTCGACGATCCGCGCGCCGGGCCGCGCATCGACGTCAAGTTGTACCGCGGGCGTTCCGCCAGGAGTATCGTCCCCCGGCGCGGTGTTGCTCCAGTGTTCCGCCAGCCGTTCGTCGGCGACATCAAAGGTCGCCTCGAACAGCGATTCGCCGCGCGGCCGATTCGCGCGGACCCAGGCTGTGAGTTCCGATTGCTTTGTCCTGGCCAGTTCCGATAACGCATCGACGCGCCCCTGCCATTCCTCGCGCTGGCCGGCAAGCGGGGCGAGTACAAACCGATCGTTCGGCTTCTGCCATTGCTCGATGTTGAAAACCGGATAGAGAATGGACTGGAACTGGTAATACTCCCGCTGCGTGATCGGCTCAAATTTGTGGTCGTGGCATTTCGCGCACTGGATCGTCAGACCCAACAGTGAGGAAGCGACAATCTGCATCGACGATTCGAGCGCCGTATAGCGATCGATTCGCACCTCGTCGGGATTCCCGTCGCTTTCGCCACTGCCGTCCTGACCGTTACGCAAGTAATGGGTCGCCTCGAGCAACTCGATCGACTCCGGCGTCGCTTCGCCGCCGGGAACAAACCCGGCAATCTCGTCGCCGGCGAGCTGCTGCCGGACGAATTCATCGAAGCCCAGGTCGCGATTCCAACTCCGGATCACATAATCCCGGTAGCGGTAGGCAAGCGGCCGATCGGAATCGGCGTTGAAATAGCCGTTCGAATCGGAGTAGCCGGCGGCGTCCAACCAGTATTTTCCCCAGCGCTCGCCGTAGCGCGGCGAGGCGAGGAAGCGGTCAACCTGTCGTTCAGAACCGTCGGGGATTTGACCGACCTCGTCGACCTCGACTTCGTCCAATGGGGGTGGAATCCCAAGCAGATTCAGACTCAGCCTTCGTGTCAATGTTTGTTCGCTGGCTGGTTCGGCCAGGACCAGTCCGCGCTCTCGCAATCGGGATGCGATCGATTCATCCAGCGGATCGCGAAAGGCGGAGAATACCGAGGGAGGGACCTGGCTGGTGGAATCGGATGGGGAGTAGCGAGGCCCGCGCCGCGGGGCGTCCAAAGCTTGAAATGCCCAGTGCTCGCCGGACGTTCCGGCCTGCTGCATCCCGGGAGCGCCCTCGGAAATCCAGCGCCGAAGGAGATCCCGTTCGGCTGCTCCGAGCGGCTCGTCGGGAGGCATTTCGTTTTCGCGAACACGGAGCCAGAGGCGGCTGGAATCAGGATCATGGGGGGCCACCACCGAACCATGTTCTCCGCCCCGGAGCAGACCCGACGCGGTCGCCAGGTCGAGCCGCGATTCGGCCTTGGCAGGCCCATGGCACTTGACGCAATGCCGCTTCAACAGCGGTGCGACGTCGGCGTTCCAGGAGGGGCTTTCCGCCGCTCGCGTCGCAACCACTTCGCCGGCGATCGCCAGCACCATGGCGGCTAACGTCGGACCTGCGACCGGTCGTGAAATGATCGAACGATGCTTCATGGCAGGGACTCGTCAGTCCAATAACGGCGGCGCAACTCGATGCAAGCGTCGAAGTTCAGTATACTGTGCCGCGAGTTGACACGGCCAGGCGCGACGGACGGATCAGGAAGCCGATCGCGGTATGCCGTGGATCGAATCCTCCAACGAAGTGATGAAGGATCGGCGGGCATGCGCAGGCGATGGGTGCGGCAATGGGCCTTTCGCGGGATTGCGCTGGCCTGCGGTGGAGTCGTTGCGGCGATCATCGCCGAAGTGGCGCTACGGCTCGTCGGGGTCAGTTTTCCGTTGCCGTACGTACCCGACCCCCACACCGGCTCACGACTGCGGGCCGGGTTCGCCGCGGAGTTTTCCAAAGAGGGTCGGGCGCGGGTGCGCATCACCAGCGACGGTCGCCGTGATCGGGAACGACCCGTGCCTAAGCCGGCAGGCACTTTTCGAATCGCGGTGCTGGGCGACTCGTATGCCGAGGCGCTGCAGGTCGATCAGGATCAGACCTTCTGGGCGGTGCTCGAATCGCAACTGAATGACTGCCCTCGTTTTGCCGGCCAAACCGTCGAAGTTCTGAACTTCGGAGTCTCCGGATTCGGTACGGCGCAAGAACTCGAGATGCTGCGGAATTATGTCTGGCCGTACCAACCGGATCTGGTGTTACTGGCGTTCCTGACCGGCAACGACGTGAGCGACAATTCCCAAATGCTGTCCGCGGACGGCGTCCGGCCGTACTATCGGTTGCGGGACAACGATCTGGAACTTGATCGGTCCTTTCAGAATCACCCTTATTATCGCGATGCGCTATCACCCTATTTCCGCTTCAAGGTGGCGCTGATCAACCGCTGCCGACTGTTGCAGGTTGGCCGGCAGGTATGGGCCGAATGGCGGCAGCGCGGCGGCCGACCGCAGGTGCCGGAATTGGAAGCGGGACTCGATCCGGTTTACGTCGAGCCGGCGGACGACGACTGGCGCGAAGCCTGGGAGATTACGGAACGACTGCTGAAGCGCGTGCACGAACAGGTTACCTCACACGGCGCCGAGTTGCTGGTGGTGACCTTAAGTAACGGCGTGCAGGTGCATCCGGATCCCGACTTGCGAGCGCGTGTCGAAGCTCGATGGCACGTGCCCGACTTGTTCTATCCCGATCGGCGAGTCGAGGCGTTCTGCGAGCGCCAGCAGATACCGGTGCTGGTGCTTGCTCCACGGCTGCAGCAATATGCCCAGGACCAGCAGCGGTTCCTGCACGGATTCAAGAACACCCGTCTCGGCACGGGACACTGGAACGACGATGGCCATCGACTGGCAGGACTGTGGATCGCGGAAACGATCTGCGCCGCTCGCGAAGAACCCCGATCGGCGGGCGAATCGGCTGCGCCCGATGACGCCGGCCAAGGGCCGACTCAACGCCAATAATACGCTCAACTACCTCCTGCAGAATTCCGTCGAGCCGCCTCCCAATTACCTGTGGCGTGACACCGATTACGAATCGATCGACCTGGTAGCTGGTGGTCCCGAAATGGAGAATAGCATCCAGCATTCCGCCTCGCGCCAGGAGACTCCGAGCTGATTCAGGGCTCGTAAACGTAATCTGGAGCGATACCGAACTTGGCGGGTAACGGAATGTTGGACCAGGCGGGGTCGCTGCCAAGCCGGCATTCCAGTCTCTTGTCGAGCAGCAACTGTCCTTTGCCGCTGGCGAGGACGGGCGGGACGTTGAACATGCTGCGGCCACCGGTGTGCTGCACGCGGATCACCAGCAGATTATAGTCGTCGGCCAGACAATCCGCGCGGGCGATCTTCAGCCGTTGAACCGGGCCCGATCGGTTCTTTGTCGATGGAGCGACGGCTGTCGCGGCCTGGCCGTTGCACCAGGCATCCACCTTTTGTGCAGGAACATTCAGCGTCAATTCCAAACCATCCTCCGTTAACCAGGATCCCGGGATCCGCACCGCGCAGCGGTACCATGCGGTGCCGGCATATTCTTCCCTGCCACACACGGAGTGCCAAGTACCGCCGACGGCTATTGACTTCCAATCGCGCGACTGCCGTTCGGTGGCCGCTCGTGCGATCGGCGCTTCGAGCTGTGCCACGTCGCGGGTCGTTCGCGCGTCATTGCGGAATTGAAAACGATCTCCGCCCAAGATCTGTTCGCTGCTGATTGTCGGGCAGACAAACCGTTCGATATGCGAGATCACCAGGTCGGTACCCGTATAATGGTCGACGTACGGCCACCGTCGCGGATTGTACATGGCATCCGTCATGTCCCGCACCAGCACGACGCGCATGCCGTTGCGCGCCATTTGCCTCAAGCCAAACGGGCGGCCAAGCACGCACATGTTGACATGCACACCGGTCAGGATCACGTTTTCGATTCCCCGTTGTCTTAGCACGTTCCAGACTTCGTCGCCGCGGTCGCTGATGTAGTCGTTTTGCGGATCGATCTCGATCTTCCCCGATTGTTTCTGCCAGGGCATCGCGGGGTTACAACCGAGCTGTTTGAGTTTCGCGGCCCACTCACGGTGCTCCTCCGGATCGTCGTCTTCTCCGCCGTCCGACTGGTCGATCGGATAGGCGGCCGACTCTTCGGGCGGCAGCAGCGAACACCAATACTGGATCTTCGCCGGCAACGGCATGGCGACCGGGGCCTCGACCGCGCGGCGCCGCGCGGGATGATCGGCGTAGGCCGGCATGCAGTCACTGGGTGCGTGAATGATCGTCGCGCCGCGGCGGCGGGCCTCTTTCAGCAACTCGTCCAAGCGCGGAACAAATTCCTCAAGCCGTCGTACGGCGTTCAAGCAATGGTGATAATCCCAGACATCGCAGACGATCAAAGCGGTTTTGGCGGGGTCCCAACGCTCCTCACGCGTCATGCGCACGTACGTCACGCGCTCCGGAGATTCCGCCGCCATGTTCGGGACCTGCGTCCGGAGTTGCAAGACCAACTCGTCGGCAGACAGGCCATGCCGCGCAAGCCCGACCGTCAGAATTCCCAGGAACGCGGTCCAAACCACCAGTTCCTTGCACAGACGCATGATCGGTCCTCCGGAATCACTCGGCGAATTTGTAGAGATGCTCGTCGGTACGCAAATACATCGCGCCCCCCGCGAACGCCGGCGTCGCCAGCGTGCGGCCCGGCAGTTCGTTTCTCCCCAGGATGGCGAACTGCTTGCCGGGCTGAACCCAAGTTGCCTCGCCGGTTTCGTTCAAAAACAGAATCCGCCGGTTCGCGAAAATGGGCGAAGCGGAAAAATTGCCGCCCAGCCGTTCCGTCCAATGCAGATCGCCCGTGCGCGCATCCACACAGGAGGCGATCCCCTTGTCCGACACGAAGTACAATTCCTCGCCCACCAGCAACGGCGATGGGGTACTTGGCGCGCCCCGCTTGGAACGCCATACCACGTGCGAGTCACTTACATCGCCGTTGCCGCCCAGTTTCACCGCCATCATTTCCGGATTGTCGTAGTCGTGATTGTAAAACACCATACCATGTCCGAGCGCCGGCTGCGGGACCACCGACCAGCCGGGGGCCAACACTCTCCAGAGTTCGGCTCCTGTTTCAAGGTCGTACGCCGCTAGATGATCGGGCCCCGGCGACAACAGTTGTGCCTTGCCGTCGACCATCGCAACGGTCGAAGTGACAAAGGAATGGCTGATCCGCGCCGGAATTGATCGGCGGGTTTTCCAGGCGACTTTGCCTGTCGTGGCGTCTACGGCGGCGACAAACGGGTCCTTGCCGCCGTCGCAGGCAATAAAGAGCTTTCCATCGTGCAGGATCGGTGATCCACCGCAACCGTGGACCGGTGGATATTGAAGTTCCGTACAGAGCCAGACGATCGCACCGTCACCGGCCGACAGCCTGGCCATGCCTTCCGCGCCAAAATGTACATAGACCGCTCCATCGTCGACCACGGGAGTCGGACTGGCGTGGCTGTTCTTACCATGAATTGCGGGCACCTTCTCCACCACGCGAATTTCCCGATCCCAGATCACTTTGCCGTTGGAAGCCTCCAGCGCCATCGCCCGCAGCGAAAGACCTTCTCCCCGCGGTACCGCAGTGGTCAGAAAGACGCGCCCGTCGACCACCGACGGCGAAGACCAACCCAGTCCGGGAATCGCGATCTTCCAGGCAACGTTTTTTGTGTCGGACCATTCCAGAGGTGTCGAGGGCCCTGCGACCTGGCCATCCGATTTCGGACCACGGAATTGAGGCCAGCTATCCAGAAACAGCAGCAGACAGCACGTGATTGCTTGGATCATTGCGGGGTCCTTGGGGGGCGGGGGAAGAGGGGAACAGGGAACAGGGAACG
>Ga0194121_10000246_pt1 | contig 95917 bp, 87 predicted proteins | sample TA2MahCa50mmetaG_FD_148609 | JGI IMG/M metagenome (GOLD analysis project Ga0194121, IMG submission 148609) | Freshwater microbial communities from Lake Tanganyika, Tanzania - TA2015020 Mahale Deep Cast 50m | ecosystem: Environmental > Aquatic > Freshwater > Lake | place: Tanzania: Lake... | reverse complement strand
CCGCCGCCGACCTCTACCTCTGGGCCGGCACCCCGCTGGTCCGCTCCCTGATGGTGGAGGGCCGCACCGGCAAGGTGATCTGGGAGAAGGGGGAGATCGAGGGGATCGAGCGCTTCTGGGGGCCCAGCGTCAATGTGGCCTCCAGCTGGGACACCGACGGGGACGGAACCGAGGACCTGGTCTTCACCAACCCGGATTATTTCTGCATCCTGTCCGGTCCCAGCGGCCAGGTACTACACGGCCCCTCCTTCCCCCCGAAGATCTTCTCCCAGCCAAGCCAGGGTCTGTATTCCTTCCCGGCCCTGCTGACCCAGGAGGAGGGCCCACCTCTGGTCTGCCTGGCCGGGGCACATTACTTCCTGGCGGTAATGGGACTGGACGCCGTCCCGCGCTGGCATCACCTCCCCGCTCCCGGCGAGAACCGCGCCGGCAGTGAGGGCTTCCTGCGCACCGGCGCGGGCCAGTGGCTCATCGGCATCGGCCGCCAGAACGGCAACTTCGCCTGCCTCGACGCCGAGACCGGGACGGTGCGCTGGGAGTTGCCGGTGGGGGCCACCTGCACCGACGTGGTCAGCGGTGACGTGGACGGAGGCGGGGTCTTGGAATTTCTCTTTGGCACCAGCCACGGCCAGTTGTGGGCCGTCGGCGACCGGGAGAACCAGCCGCATCTGCGGTGGAAGGTGGACCTGCCCGCCGGCAGTGGCCCCCCTATCCTCGCCGACGTGGACGGGGACGGGGCCTGCGAGGTGGTGGTCTATACCCTCGACGGGTATCTCAACGTTCTAAAATAGAACCGGCCCCGGGTCGCCCCGGAGCCGGCTTGTTCCCTCCCCCACCCCTTTCTGTTCAGCGCAGGGCCACCACCCCGCCGCCCTTGATGGCGCGGGCCACCTCCTTCTCCACGTCCCCCTGTTTGACCATGCTGGTGTCGCCCGGAGTGGCCTGCACCAGGATGCCGTGAGCGGCCCCCCACTGCACCGCGTCGGAGGGGCCCTTGCCCTTGAGCAGGGCGGCGATCACCCCGGCGGCGAAGGAGTCGCCCCCGCCGGTGCGGTCCACGATCTCGATGTTCTCGCGCACCGCGGCCTGGTGGATCACGTCGGCCTCCACGTCGAAGAGCACCCCGCCCCAGTTGATACGGTCGGCGCTGAGGGCCCCGCGCAACTGGGTGCCGATGTACTTGAGATTGGGATAGTCCTCGGCCACCTGGTGCAGCATCTTGCTGTACACCGCCAGCCACTGATCAAAAGTAGCATCCTTGGCCACCTTCTCTGTGGTGTAGCCCAGGGCGTCGTCAAAGTCGTCCTGGTTGCCCACCAGAAAATCGACATGAGGGACGATGCCCCGGTTGATCTGGCGGGCCCGGTCCTTGCTGGGCTCCACCTTGGACCGGTAGTTGAGGTCAAAGGAGCGGCCCGCCCCGTGCTCGCCGGCCTTCTTCATCGCTTCGAGGGCCAGGTCCGCGGTCTTGGGCGAGAGCAGGGTGTAGATGCCGCCGGTGCTGAACCAGCGGGTGCCCTGCTTGCCGAAGAGGGTGTCCCAGTCCACGTCGCCAGGGCCGATCTCGCGGATGGGGGTGTGGGCCCGGTAGTACTCAGTGACCGAAGGGAGCACCCCCTTGCCGGCCCAGGTCACATTGACGCCGTTGTGCAGGGTGCCCTTGCCGTCGGTGGGGTGGCCGCCCTTGCCGCTGGGGTCGAACCAGATGACATGGGAGGTGTCCACCCCGGCCTCGCGCAACTGGTTCTCGATGTTGCGGCCGATGCCGTCGTCCACCAGAGCCGTCACTACCCCGGTGCGCAGCCCGAAGCAGTAGCTCAGCCCCTCGGCCACGTTGGTCTCCCCGCCCCCGTGCCAGATCCGCGCGGTGCGGGCCCGGGCAAAGGGCAAAGGTCCCGGATCGAGGCGCAGCATCACCTCCCCCAGGGCGATGGAATCGTAGCGGGTCTGTTCCGCTGCTTTGAGTTTCAGACTTGCCATTTTCCTCTCCTCTACAAAGTCGGCATACCCGCCAACTGTTTCATATTCTCCTCAAGCATCTGGTCGGTGAACTCGTGCTGCTGGAGCTGGCCGGCAAAGTACGCCTGGTACGCCCCCATGTCGAAGTGGCCGTGGCCGCACAGGTTGAAGGCGATCACCTTCTCCTCCCCGCTCTCCCGGCAGCGCAGGGCCTCGTCGATGGCCCCCTTGATCACATGCGTTGCCTCCGGGGCCGGCACGATCCCCTCGCTGCGGGCAAAGAGCACCCCGCTGTCGAAGCACTCCAACTGGTGGTAGGCCACCGCCTCAATCTCCCTCGCGTGCAGGACATGGCTGACCAGGGGGGCGGCCCCGTGGTAGCGCAGGCCGCCGGCGTGGATCTTGGCCGGCACAAAACCGTGGCCCAGTGTGTGCATGGGCAAAAGCGGGGTCATGCCCACCGCGTCGCCAAAATCGTAGCGGTACTCCCCCTTGGTGAGGCTGGGGCAACTGGCCGGCTCGCAGGCCACCACCCTGATGTCGCGTTTGTCGCCGATGAGCCGGTGGCGCAGGAAGGGGAAGGCAAAGCCGGCAAAGTTGGAGCCCCCGCCAAAGCAGCCCACCACCACGTCGGGCAGGGCCTCGCCGGCCTTTTGCAGCTGCGCTTCGGCCTCCAGCCCGATGATGCTCTGGTGGAGCAGGACGTGGTTGAGCACCGAGCCGAGGGCATAGTGGGTATCCTCGCGGCTGGCCGCGTCCTCCACCGCCTCGGAGATGGCAATGCCGAGGGAGCCGGGCGAGTCGAGATCGGCGGCCAGGATCTTGCGGCCCGCGGCGGTCTGCGGGCTGGGGCTGGGTAGCACCTTGCCCCCGTACAGCTCCATCACCGCCTTGCGGTAGGGCTTCTGCTCAAAGCTGACCCGCACCATGTAGACCTGGCACTCCAGGCCGAAGAACTGGCAGGCAAAAGAGAGGGCCGTGCCCCACTGGCCGGCGCCGGTCTCGGTGGTCAGCCGTTTGATCCCCTCCTGCTTGTTGTAATACGCCTGGGCCACGGCGGTATTCGGCTTATGGCTGCCCGTGGGGCTCACCCCCTCCCACTTGTAGTAGATACGCGCCGTAGTATCGAGAACCTTTTCCAGGCGCCGCGCCCGGTACAGGGGGCTGGGCCGCCACAGGGCGTACAGGCTGCGCACCTCGTCGGGGATCTCGATCCAGCGCTCCTGCGACACCTCCTGCTCGATCAGGGCCATCGGGAAGAGGGGGGCCAGGGCCTCGGGCCCCACCGGCTCCTTGGTCCCTGGGTGCAGGGGCGGGGGCATGGGGGTCTTGAGGTCGGCCTGGATATTGTACCAGCGGGTGGGGATCTCGGCGTCGCTGAGGAGGATCTTGGTCGCTTGCATGATTACCTCTCTAGTGTAAGGGGACCTTCACCCGCCGCCCGCTCTTCACCGACTGCTCCAATGCCTCCAGGGCGGCCACCGGGGCCAACATGCTCTGGGCGGTCTCCGGGCTCTTGCCGCTTCTGAACATCCCGGTGAACTCCCGCACCCCGGTCAGGTACGGGCTCTGGTCGTAGCTGATGGCCCGATCCAGCCGGCCCTTCTCGCCGATGACGCTGAGGTGGAAGGCCGCCCCGCCCCCGCCGATCAGGTTCATCACCGCCACCGCGCCATCGGCAAAGCTCAACACGGCCTCGTGGTTTTTGCCGGTTCCTTTCACCACCTGGGCGTGTTGCAGTTTGCAGCCCAAAAGGCGCAGCACCATGTCCACCTGGTGGATGCCATAGAAGAAGATCCCGCCCCACTTGGATTTGATGTCGCAGGGCCCGGAGCTGATCACCGCATGGATCTTCCCCACCTGCCGCGCCTCCTTCTTCAGTGCGCGGAAGGACTCCTGCTTGGGCAGGGTGGAGAAGGAGCAGACCGGCACCTTCAATTGTGCGGCCCTGGCCAGGAAGCGTTTCCCCTCGGACAGGCGATAGCAGAAGGGCTTGTCGATGAAGAGGGGGATCTTCGCTTCCAATAGGGGCCAGGCCGCCGGCAGGTGGAATTTCCCGTGCCGGTGATCCACCACCGCCCCATCTACCTGGCCGATCAGGTCCGCCGGGTTCCTGACAATCAGCGGGATCTGGCCGGCCTCGGCGGCCTTAAGGGCAAAGGCCCTGGTCTCGCCCCAGACGCTGGTAACCTGGGCGCCCCGGATGCGCTTCTCGACGTTGACCACCGTGGCGATGGACACGGTATGGCTGTTCTCCGCCCCGATGATGCCGATCCTCATCCCTTAACCTTCTTGTCAAAAGGCCACAATTTCAATGCCGTCTTTCCCAGCACCCACTCCAGATCCTGCGGGGCGATGAACTTCATCTCCTCGCGCACCACCGAGAGGGGCTGGGAGTACGGGGCCTTGGCCAGGCACATGGGCCAGTCCGTGCCCCACATGAGGCGCTGGGCGCCAAAGTGCTGATATACCTCCTCCACCAGGCCGTGGGTGTCCTTCCAGGGGTACGCCTCTTTGGAAAGGGACCAGGTGTGGCTGATCTTAACGTGTACTCGCGGATAGCGGGCCAGGGCCAGGAGCAACCGGCGGCCCGCCGCGTCGCCGGGCTGGCAGTCGGCCATGTGGTCGATGACCACGTCAAGGTCCGGGTGCATTTCAAGCAGGGGCACCAGGTCTGCCAGGCGCGAAGCCCCGGTCAAAAGCAGGAAGGGCACCTTTAGTTGCTGCGCCCGCGAGAGGATGGGCGGCATCAGCGGCCCTTTAAACCAGTCCCCCGAGGCGTCGGTGGAGGGGCTCAGCCGTACCCCGTGGAGACCCTTCTCCTCCACCCAGCGGCTCAGGTGGTCGGGCGCCGCCGGATCAAGCGGGTTGACCCGGCCCACGGCCATGAACTTCTCCGGGTAATGGGCGATGGCATCGGCCACATAATTGTTGTCCCAGCGGTAGTAGATCACCTGCACCAGCACCGTGAGGTCCACCCCGCCGGCGGCCATCGCTGTCAGCAACATCTCAGGTGTGTAGTCTTCAGCGGGAGGGTTGGTGGTCTCGGGGGCCCAGGGGTAGGCCGGATCGTTTTTCCAGATGTGTACGTGGGGATCGACGATGCGCACGCAGGTCCTTTCGGCGAAGGGTGGAGCGTTCAGGGGTGAAAGGTGGAAAAACGCCCTGGGCCTGTCAAGCGGCGGGGAGATGACCCTGGCGGGCGGGACGTGGGAGTGCTCCGGAGGCGTCTCTGGGGGAGAGGCGGGGGGCAGGTCCGCAGGGTTGGGAAAAGGGGAAGCGTAGTTTATGGAGCGAGGGGGCGCAACGCCCCACCGTATGGGGCGTTGCGGGGCCGGAGGGGATGAGATGGGCGCGACACCATCAATATGGTGTCGCGGGACCGGGACTGCAGAGGCGCCGGAGTGGGCACCCCACGGACCGCATTCACAGTTTAGCGCAAATCCCGGATGAAGCGCGAGGCGTAGGAGCGCACCTCCTTGGTGTTGAGCACATGGAAGCGGCGCAGCCGATCTACCGTGGAGGGCGAGAAGCGCTTGAGCGGGATATAGACCAGTTGCCGGCCAAAGCGGCGGGCCAGTTGCCGCCACCCGGCCAGGGGCGGGTGCGGGGCCACCAGGGCCACCCGCGCCTCGGCCGAATGGTACAGGGCCCCGGCCAGCAGCCGTTCCTCCAGGGTCCGGGCAAAGGCAAAGCGCTCGTCGGCCCACACGTCGGGGATGGGGCGGGGCGGATAGAGAAAGAAACAACCCCCGTACACCGCCTGGCCGATGCCCGGCCCCACCATGTTCCCGATGAAGGGCGTGGCGTAGAAGCAGAGGGTGGATTCCTCCCCGTGCTCGGCATACCAGGTAGTGCGCCAGGTATAGCGGTCGGGCCGGGCCGGGCTGTCGAAGAGCAGCACGGCGATCTCGATCTGCCCCCGGGTCGGCGGGATCTCGCGCACGAACAGCCCCCCCCGGTGCCAGTTGCGCAAGGTCTCGCGCATGTCCAGCCCGTCCTTGAGGGAGGCGGTGAACTTCTCCACCCGGGCCTGCTGCTCCCCAAGGAGCACCCGGGCCTGGGCCCGCACATGTTGCTGGAAGCTCTCGATGCGCCGGTCCTCGGGCGGATAGGAGCACTGGCCGTACGGGTCCCACTGGGCCGCCCAGCCCTCCTGCTGGGGGGGCGGGGGCTGCGGCCGCAGCGGCAGGGCACGCCACTGGCGCGGCGCCCCCTGCAGGCGATCCTTGAACGGGCGCACCTGGCCGTCCAGGTCCATCAGTTTGCCCATGCCCAGACGCAACTCCTCCAGGGCCGAGGGCATGCGCTGGGGCGGGTACTCGCGGGCTACCTCGATAAGAACCAGGGCAAAGTCGTCGCCCACCACCTGCTTGGCCGCCAGGCCCAGGTTGTAGAGGTCGGGGGCCAGCCGGCCCTCCATCAAGGTGAGGTTGCGCACGTACCGCAGCAGCAGTCCCAGGCACTGGGGCGTCAGCCAGGGCCGGGCCAACTCTTGCTCGTAGACCCAGGCGTCCCTGGCCTCCAGCAGGAGCGCCTTGACCCCGTCCACCCCGAGAGATTTCTCCCCCATCAACTCGGCGCGGCGGTGTTCGTAGAGATGGGTGAGGAAGGGCAACTCCCCCAAGGCGAAGTACACGCTCTCCTCGGCCACCCCGCACAACTGCACCAATTCGGGGGTGGGATAGGGTTGGACAAAGGGGGCGCGGGCGCGGTACGCCTGCCTCACCCAGGGCCAGTCCGCCGCGGCGCAGACAAAGACGACGCGCTCGTACTCCAGTTCGAGGCAGTGGAGCTGGTAGGCCATGTAGCGCAGGCGCTCCAGGCGCTGGCTGCGCTCGGGAGGGGCCGGCAAGGAGGGCAGTAGCGCCGCCAGGTACTTTTCGAGGGAGAGCTGCTTGAGGGCAAAGGGGTCGGGCAGCGGGATCTGGGGCGGCTCGTAGGAAGGGACCTCCAAGTCGATCCAGGCCCGGTCCACCCCCTGCTCCAGAGCGTGGCGCAGGGCGGCGATCACCCCCTGGCAGGGATCGATGGGCACCAGGCTGTAGGCCCCTTCCAGGTCAGGTTCGGCCTGCAGGGCCACCGTGATCCGGGGCAGCAGACCCACGCCGTCTTCGACCGGGCCGGCAAAGGAGGGCGGCAGGGGCAGCGCAAGACAGTCGAAAGATTGGCCGCGCAGGCGGCGGCGCACCTCCAGGGCAAAGTCGCCACTGCCGTACACCACCGGCAGCACCCAGAGGCGGGGACTCAGTTCGAGTAGGGGGTTCACGGCTCAGTTGGACTCGTCGTCCCGCCCCGGCCGCAGGGGGTCGTCCTCCTCGAAGAAGAAATCCTCCATGCCTTTGGGCTCGGGCTCCTCCCCGAGGGCATAGCGCCGCTCCTGGGCGATGCGCTCCAGGTCCAGGGCATCCGGCCCCAGCACCCGCTCCACCGACTCCTGCCAGGCCCGGTCCGCGGCCAGGGGATGGCCCTCCTGCTGGGCCAAACGCTTGAGGGCGTACCGGATAATGTGAATGCCGTCGCGGGGCGAGAATTCGAGGTCCAGGGCGTGGGAGCGCTGAAGGAACTCGACGGTCATGGCCAGAAGCTGGGACTCGGCAAAGGGCAAGTGGTAGCGGAGGATGGCCAGTTCGTCGGCGCGGTTAGGGAATCCCACCTCCAGTGTGGGTTGCAGGCGGGAGAGGATGTAGTCGGGCACCTCGTAGGTGGACTCGTCGTCGTTCATGGTGACGCAGCAGCGGAAGTCCGCGTGGGCCGGGATGGTGATGCCGGCAATCACCGACTCGGCATAGCGTCGGTGATCCAGAAGCGGAGCCAGGGAGGCCCAGCTCTTCTCGTTCATGCGGTTGCCCTCGTCCAGCACGCAGACCCCCCCGCGCAGCATGGCCGTTACCAGGGGCGAGGCGTGGTAGGCGATGCGGCCCGACTCGGCCAGCACCGGGGTGACCAGCAGATCCTCGGGCCGGGTGTCGCTGGTACACTGGTAGAGGTAGAGTTCCTGCCGGCGCCGCCGGGCCGCGGCCATGCCGAGGGTGGTCTTGCCGATGCCGGGCGGCCCGACCAACCTTGGGGTGAGAGGCAGATCCCGGGCATCCACCATCAGCCAGCAAGCCAGCAACTCGCGCAGGGCCTCGGCCTGGCCGATCCACTCCTGGTCCAGGGGCGCCGGCCGGCTGAGCTGTAGTTCCACCCCGTCTATAACCGCCGCGCCGGGTGCCTCGGCTGTGGCTGTCCGCCTCCTTGCCAGAATCTCCTCCAGTCGGTATTTTGTGCCTGTTTTACGCCCCTGTCCCCCTCTGCCCATCCCGAGAAAGCGATGATGCCGCACCGCCCGACCTTCGCCCTGCGCACCGCCGGGGGCGCCTGCGCCGGCGAGCAGTGGCTCTGCGACGGCGAGGAGCCCATCGCCTGCCTGACGCGGGCCACCGTCGATCAACCGGAGCAAAACTTACGGTACTTCAATCAAAACCTCAAGCCGCTGGAACTGCGCCAGATGAAGCTCGCGCCCAAGGGCCGGCCCCTGGTCGCCGGGGTGCAGCTTTTCTGGAATCTGCGCACCCTTGTGACCTCTGAACTGGTGGATCTGTGGGTGGAGGGGCACGAGAGCGAACAACTGGTGCTGACCCTTCTCAGCCGCGAGCCGGGCGGAGTGGCCACCTCGCGGCGGGTGCTCACCCTCGACTACGACGAGGGCCTGGGCTCCTACGTCTACGACTTTGCCTGCCACCTCGAGATCCACAGCCCCGAGGTCTTCGACAATCCCCGCGAGTTCGGCTCCGGCCCCAACCTGGCCCTCCAGTACAGCGATCCCTGGTACTGCGACGCGCCCGGACCCACCGTCGAGTTCCCCGGCATGTGGCGCAAGCGCTACTCTCACCTGCTGGCCGAGCAGGGCGACGGGACCGTCTGGCAGATGCCCCTCAACCACCTGGCCACTGGCATCCCCAGCCCCCAATCCTTTAAAGAGGGCGGCCTGTTGGTGCTGGCCTACGACGAGGGCAACAACCCGGCCTTTGAATTCGTCGGGCCCACCGGCGGCCGCACCGCCCTGAGCGTGTGCAACTGGGGCTACGACCTGCACCTCTTGGCCCGCTACACCCGCGACGAGTTGTACCACCCCCTCTGCGAGCGCTTTCGCGTGCGCCTCTGCCCCGACGAGATGGCCCGCCAGCTCCGGGCCGCCGCCGCGCCGGTGCCTCAGGTGGAGTACGCTGGCTGCACCGAGCTGCCCCTTTACGAAAGGCAGAGCAGCTTTGCCCGCGGCCAGCGCCTGGATGAGCCCACCCAAGGCCCCACCGATCCCTGGCCCTGGCTGCCCCAGGGAGAAGGGGCGCGCTGGTGCCGCGACCTTGGTCGTAGCGACCAGTACTCGCTGATGATCGCCAAGGAAAGCGCCGGCCCCAGCGAGTGGATCATGGACCGCGAGGGGGACGGGGCCTGGACCCAGAAGTGGACCCCCGGCATCGGCTTTCGGGTCTCGGTCCATATCAAGACCAAGAAAGTGGGTGGCCGGGGCTCTTGCCTGGCCCTGCGCTGGGACGTACACAACGAGTACAATCCGGAGCGCTACCCCTATGTCTGCTCGCAAAAGCTATTGGGCACCCACGACTGGACCCGGGTGCAGGTAGAGATCCCCGGGCCTCCCCCGCCGGCAGTAAACGCCCTGTGCCTAATCCTGCGCCAAGACGGGCCGGGCACCACCTGGTTCGACGACCTGGAGGTGGAGGTTTTATGAGAAAAGGAGCTATGCATTGTACGACCTGATCATCGAGAAAGGCGATCTCATCGACGGCAGCCGCGCCCCGCGCCGCCGCCTCGATCTGGGCATCCGGGGGGACCGCGTCACCAGCATCGGCGACCTGTCGGGGGAAAAGGCCCGGCAACGCTTGGACGCGAAGGGCAAGATCCTCGCCCCCGGCTTCGTGGATGTACACAACCACTCCGACGCCTGGCTGCTAAAGATCCCCCACCTCCTGCCCAAGACCACCCAGGGTTTCACCACCGAGGTGATCATGGCCGACGGCATCTCCTACGCCCCGGTCAACCCCTACACGGCGCCCGACTGGATCTTCTACATGCGGGCCCTGAACGCCCTGCTCTACGAGGAATACACCGGCTGGCAGAGCCTGGGCGAATACATGGCCGCCCTCAATGGGCGCTCCGTCCAGAATGCCATCACCCACCTGCCCTACGCCAACGTCCGGGTGCTGGCCCAAGGGTACGGCCGCGCCGCCCCCGACGATTTCCAGATGTCCCAGATCCGGGGGATGGTGGAACAGGGCATGGCCGAGGGGGCGGTGGGGGTTTCCACCGGCCTGGACTATCTCTCCGAGTTCTTCGCCTCCACCGCCGAACTGGCCGAAGCCTGCGCCCCGATGAGTGCCCAGGGCGGGCTGTACGTCACCCACGTGCGCTACCGGAAGGGCACCCTCGCAGGGGTGAAGGAGGCGGTGGAGATCGGCCGGCGCGCCAAGGTGCCGGTGCATATCTCCCACCTTAAGGGCACCACCCCAGAGCAGATCGATGCCATCCTCTCCTACATCGACAAGACCGCCGTACAGGAGGTGGACTTCTCCTTCGACGTGTACCCGTATCTGCCCGGTTCCACCATGCTCAACTTCATCCTGCCCTACGAAGTTTGGGAGGAAGGGCCGATGGGGGTGCTGCCGCGCCTAAAGGAGCCGCAGATCCGCGCCCGTTTCGCCCACGGCCTGGCCACTTACAAACTGGACCAGACCTTCATCGCCTGGCTGCCGGGCAAGGAGAACTCCCGCTACCTCGGCAAGAGCCTGGCTCACTACGTGGCCGCAGTGGGCAAGCCGGCCGCCGACGCCCTGTGCGACCTGCTCATCGAGGAGCACCTCGCCGTACTGCTGGTCTTCCACTACGGCGACGACCAGTTGGTCTTCCCCTTTCTAGCCCACGAGAAGTACATGATGGGCACCGACGGGATCTACTTCCCCGACGGGGCGGTGCACCCGCGCATGTACGGCTCGGCCGGCCGCCTTTTGGGCTCGTGCGTGCGCGACCATCACCTGTTCTCCCTCGAAGACGCCGTGTACAAGCTCAGCGCCCACCCGGCCGGCCGCTTCGGTCTCAAGGACCGAGGCCTGCTAAAGGAAGGGGCCTTTGCCGACGTGGTGGTCTTCGACCCACAGGCCGTGGCCGACCGGGCCACGTACCAGGACCCGCACCAGTACTGCACCGGCATCGACCACGTCTTCGTCAACGGCGTGCAGATCATCCGCGAGAGCAAGGAGGTGAAGGACCTGCCCAGCCCCCTGCCTGGCCGCTCCCTAAGATTCAAACTTTAACCCTCTCAACCGCGGCACCACTCGAACCACAGGAGCCTATCCTTCCGATGAACCGCCCGCCCGAGCATTTCGTCCGGGTCCCCGACGAACAACTGCGTTCCTTCGCCGCCGCCTGTCTCAAGGCCGCCGGCATGCCGGAGGACCACGCCGAGCAATTGGCCCAACTGCTGACCAACTCCGACCTGCGGGGGGTGCGCTCCCACGGGGTGCGCACCATCGGCGGGTACTGCCCCAGCCTCAAGAGCGGCCGCGTGAACCCCCGTCCCGAGATTAAGATTCTGCGCGAGACCGACACCTACATTTACATCGACGGGGGTGGCGGCCTGGGCTACGCCCCCACCATGCTGGCCACCGAGAAGGCCATCGCCAAGGCCAAGGCCAAGGGCGTGGCCATCGGCGCGGCCTGCCGCCTGGGCCACTACGGCTCGGCCGGCCACTACGTGCACCGGGCCCTGGAGGAAGGCTGCTTCGCCTTCTCGGTGCAGGGCTCCTATCCCCAGTACTACGTCTCTAACAAGGACAAGCGGGCCGCTTCCTACGGCAACCCGCCCCTATGCTTCGGCCTGCCCGGCCTGGAAGGCCCACCCCTGGTGCTGGACGGGGCCACCTGCATTCTGGCCGACTACCAGCGCGGCCCGGAGTTCGAGGCCCTCGAAGCGATGATCCCGGCGGCCTTCTTCAAGTCGATGGGTTATACCGGCATCGCCACTGCCCTGGGCGGGGTCTTCGTGGGCCAGGGCCAGGAGGAATCGCGGGCCGCAGCCGAGCGCTGGCACGGCGCCCGCATGGGCAGCCTGGTCTGGGTGATGGACCTGGGCCTCTTTGCCCCGGCGGCCCAGGTGCGGGCTGGGGTCGATACCCTGATCAACCTCGTGCGCGAGGAGATGACCCCGCTCCAAGGCTACGGCGAGGCCACCCTGCCGGGCACCGTGGAATGGCGCAAGACCCAGGAGTACCGCCGCGAGGGTATCCCCATGTCCTCCGAGGACCTGGAGCGGCTGCACAAGACCGGGGAGGACCTAGGCGTAGACGCGCCCTGGGCGTGAGCGCAACGGCGCCGGCCAACCCGCTGACCAACGGGCCGCTCCTGTGGGCGATTCTGCGGCTGAGCTCGCCGAAGATGCTGGGAAACTTCCTTTAGACCTCCTCCAGCATCTTCGACATGATCTTCGTGGAACGGCTGGGGCCGGACGCCAACGGCGGGGTCTTGATGAGCGGGGCCATCATCTAAATGGTGATGACCCTGGAGATCGGCCAGGCCCTGCTGATGGCCGCGGTGCTGGCGGTGTTGCTGGCCGCCGGCGGCGAGGTGCGGCGCGACGACCTCTTGCGGCTCATCGGCGCCACCCCCTGGCGGTGGCCCAGGGCAGCGCCTATCTCCAGGTCTTCTTCCTCGGGGTGGTGGCCACCGTCTCCCTCTTCTTCACCAGCGGCATCCTGCAGAGCATCTGCGACACCCATACCCCCTGCGCCTGGGGGCGGTGGCCTTTGGCGCCAATATCCTCCTAGCACCGCTTTTCATCTTCGGCTGAGGCCCTTTCCCGGCCCTGGGTGTGCCCGCGGCGGCCCTGGCCACGGTGGTCTCGCGCGGGGCGGCCGGGGCCCTGGTGCTGCACCTGCTCTTCAAAAACCTTGAGGTCGGCCTGGGCCTGGCCAACTTGCGCCACCACTTTGCGCTGATGGACCGCATGCTGCGCATCGTCCTGCCCGGTTCGCTGCAGATCGGCTGCTACGGGGTGGCCGACATCCTGGCCCACTACTTCATCGCCTCCTTCGGCACCGCGGCGGTAGCTGCCTCCAGAGTGGCGGCCCGCAGCACCATGCTACTGATGGTCATCGGCTTTGGCCTCAGCGGGGCCGCCGCCACCCTGGTGGGCCAGAACCTGGGGGCCGGCAAACCCGAGCGGGCCGCCCAGAGCGCCTGGATCATCACCGGGATCTACGGGGTCTTCCTGCTGGGGCAGACGGCAATCTACGCCCTGGGGGTGGGGCACCTCATCGGCCTCTTCACCACCGACGGAACACCCTGGCGCTGGGCATCGCCAGCCTGCACGTCTTCAGCGTCGGCTTCCTCTTCATGTCCCTCAACCTGATCCTGGGCCGCGCCCTGCAGGGGGCCGGGGACACCCTCTACCTCTGATCTGCGCCCTGGTCTCGCGCCTGCCAGTGCTGGTGGGCCTACTCTACGCCCTGCCCTGCTTCCGGGGCCGGGGCACCGGCGACCCATTCTCAAACCGCTCGCCGTTGCTGGGCTTCTCGTCCACCAGCATGAACTCGGCGCTGGGTCCCCGGGCCACCGGCTGGCCCGGCCCCACCTTGTCCCCCACCGCCACCAGCGGCTCTTCGACGTCCAGATGCTTGCCGATCAGGCCCCGGCCGTAGGCGATGGTGATGAAGTACTCGTGCTGGCCATCGCCGGTGCCGTGGTCTCCCATGTTCTCGATGCGGGTCACCGTGCCCGCGGCCCAGCTGCCGATGGTCCTACCTGTCGCGATCGGTATCCAGATATGGTTCAGGCCCTCCACTTGGTTACCCTGGTGTGCCCCGAAGGCCCCGAACCCTCCGCCCGGGCCCAGCACGATCTGCTCCAGGGGCACCGGCTGGGTCCAGGCCCCTTCCACCCAGGCCACCGGCCGCGCCGCGCCGGGCCCTCCCTCGCTATCGGTGCTGCTACCACCGCCACAGGCGCCTAGCAAAAGGGCCAGGCCCAAACCTGCCAGACAAGCGCACCACCTGCTCATACCACCCCCTTCTGCCGCAAGGCCTCCACCTCCGCAACCCCCATCCCCAACAGCCCTACCAGAACCTCCTCGGTGTGCTGTCCCAGAAGCGGGGCCGGCGTCCCCAGCTCGACAGGAGTGTCCGAAAACTTCAGCGGCGAGGCCGGCACGACCACCTCGCCGGCCCGGGGGTGCTGCTGGCGGCTGATCATCCCCCGGGCCTGCACCTGGGGGTCGGCCGCTACCTGGGCGATGTCGTTGATCGGCCCGCAGGGCACCCCGGCCTCTTCCAGCACCCGGAGCCAGTGGGCGGTATCCTGCTTTTTTAAGGCCGGGGCGAGGGCGGCCTCGAGTTGGTCGTGGTGCCGGGTGCGCAGGGCATTGGTGGCGAAGCGCGGATCGCCGGCCAGTCCAGGCAGGCCCAGGGCCTGGCAGAGCTTTTTCCAGAGCGGGTCGTTGCCGGCGGCGACTACCACGTGGCCCGAGGCGGTCTCGAAGAACTGGAAAGGAGTGATGGCCGGGTGTCGCGAGCCCAGGGGGCTGGGCACCTCGCCGGTGACAAAATACCGGGCGAGGGCGTTTTCGAGCAGGGCCACCTGGCAGTCCAGCATGGCGATGTCCACCTGCTGGCCCTCGCCGGTCTGTCTGGCCCGGGCCAGGGCCGCCAGGATGCCGATCACCCCGAAGAGGGCGGCGCTCAGGTCGGCGACGGAGGAGCCCACCCGCACCGGCGGCATACCGGGATGGCCGGTAATGCTGGCCAGGCCGCTCATCGCCTGGATCACCACGTCGTAGGCCGGACGGAGGGCGTACGGGCCGGTCTGCCCGAACCCCGAGATGGAGGCGTAGACCAACGATGGATGGAGCCGGTGCAGCTCCTCCCAGCCCAGGCCGAAGCGGGCCATGCTGCCGGGGCGGAAGTTCTCGATGAGCACCTGGCACTTGCCGGCCAAATGCCGGGCCAGCTCCTGCCCTCTGGGCGTGCGCAGGTCCAGGGTGAGGCTCTTCTTGCCCCGGTTGACGCTGGTGAAGTACGCGCTCTCTCCCTGCTGGAAGGGCCCAAATCCGCGCGCCTCGTCGCCCGCGCTGGGCAACTCCACCTTGATGACCTGGGCCCCCAGATCGGCCAGCACCATCGCGGCGTACGGGCCGGCCAAAACGCGGGTGAAGTCCAGCACCCGCACCCCGTCCAGCAGGCCCTTCATGCAGGGGCCTTGAGCAGGCAGGCCCCCTCGCCGGGCAGGGCCTGGCACTTTTCCAGCTCCGCCTCAAGGCCCAGCTCCTCGCGCAGCAGGCGCTGAAAACCACTGCCCCTTTCGCCGCTGATAAACTCGCGCCGCACCAGCCCGCCCACGTTGCCCCCCCAGCCGGCGCCCAGGCGCTGCACCGCCCCGGCCTGGGGGCCGCCCTGTTCCAGCAGATACTGGTTTATCACCCGCGCCACCCGGTCGTAGGCCGGGGTCAGACGCCCATATCCGCCGGGGAGGAAACACAACTGCCCGCCCTCCTCGCCGGCCAGAGCCGCCCGGCGCCGTTGTGCCAGATCCGCGTCGCCCACCTCGCGGTCCAGGTCCCCGTCGTGGGCGATGCGCATCAACTGCAGCGCCGTCTCCAGCCGGCCCTCGTTGAGATAGGCGCGCATGGCCCGCACCCGGTCCTGCTCGGCCAGGCCAAAGGCAAAGCGCCGACGCAGGCGGATGGGATAATCGGGGGTGATACGCTGGAAGCGGCCGCCGATCTGCTGCTGGTGGAAAGGGGCGTACGCCGCCCCGGTCTGCTCTTCCACCTCCCCCAGCGTGGTCAGTACCGGCAGCCCCTCCAGGACCTGGTAGAGCTGGGGCAGGCCGATGCCCAGATGCTCGCCGGTGAGGTCGCGGATATAGGCGACGCGCAGGGCGTAGTCGGAGACCAGCCCCTCGAAGCCGGGCGTGCCCTCCAGGCGCGGCAAAACCTGCTGGCAGGCCAGGAAGGCGCCCAGGGGATAGGCGATCACCGTCTCCTCCTTGACCGCCTCGTCGTACACTCGGGACACCCCGCTGTCGAGGATCAGGGCGGCGTGGGAGTCGGGCAGGTCCGCGTACCCCAGCGACCGGGCCGGGAATACCCCCACGCTAACCAGTTTTCCGCTCCGCCCCAGGATCATCCCCCCGTGGTCGGCGGTGCCCCCGCGCGTACCCCGTATCCACTCCGAGGTGCCAATCCCATCGACCAGGTCCTCCTCGGGCATCTCCACCCTGGGCGCCAGGCCGTTGGCCCCCATGGCCGCGTAGGCGGTGGCCACCACCAGGGCGGAGGAGGAGCTCATGCCACCGCTGGGCGAGACATTGCTCCACACCAAGCAGTCCATGCCCCGTAAGGCCTGGCGCCGGCGGAAATAGCTCTCCAGGAAGATGAGCCCGCCCTGCGGCAGGACCGCCCATCCTGCGGCAAGATGGCTGCGGTCCACCCGGGCGGCGTAGTCCATCAGGGCCTGGCGGGTGGCCACCGGCTCGGCCGGGACCACCTCCGCCAGGGAAAAGCTGGCCGGGGCGAAGCGTCCTTCTGCCTCGCCGGGCACCCGCATCAGGCTGTGGAGCCGCACCTGGCCGTCCAGGTTGGCCCGGGCGACGGCCAGGGTGTCGGCGCCCCGCACCGCCATCCGTAGCGAGGGCATGCCGCCGTAGTCGATGTGCATGCCCATCAGGTTCATCTGCGCCGGGCAGCGGGCGAGGACCACCTCGCCCTCCCCGCCGCAGCGGGCGGCAAAGGCGGCCAGGGCCTCCAGGTAGTGGGTTTCCCAGCGGGGGGCTTCGTCCGCCCCGTAGTAGGCGGCCAGCTGCGGGCGCAGCGCCCCTCTTTCCAAGGCAGCCATCCAGCGGGAGATTGGGGCCTGGTTCATTTGATCAGCGCCATCCTGTGGGCCTGGGTGAACTGCGGGGTCTGCAGCAGGTAAAAGTAGACCCCGCTCCCCACCGGCCGGCCCGCTGCATCGTTCCCGTTCCAGACCACCTGGTAGAAGCCGGCCTGCTGCTCCCCCTCGGCCAGCACCGCGATCCTTTGGCCCAGCAGGTCGTAGATGCTCAGCCTGACCATCCCTCCCTGGGCCAGGCCGTAGCGGATGGCCGTGGAAGGGTTGAAGGGATTGGGATAGTTGGCGGCGAGGAAAAAGGCCGCTGGCCGCAAGCGCGCCCCAGCTACCCTCTCCACCCGCGAGACCCGCCCCCCGGGCCTGGAGACCAGCGCCTCGCCCACCTCGATGGCCACCTGTTCGACCGGGCCGCTCAGGGTGAAGCGCAGCTGGGCCAACGGCCCCTGCTGCCCTCCGCGCAGACTGCCGCCCAGGACCAGCTCCCCTGGCTCCTGGTGCAGCACCGCGAAGAGCCCCTCCTCCACGACCAACCCGCCGGGCTGAGCCTCCTGGAACTGGGCCAGGCGCGGGTCGTAACTCAGCACCAGGCCAAAGGCCTGCAGGGACCCGGCCTGGGCCGCGGAGATCTCGACCACCATCTCGCCCCCGGCGCCGCTGGCCACTGCCTCCAGTTCCAGGGTGGCCTCCTGCTCCACCGCGGCCTCGGCCGCCCAGCGCTTGGCGCTGATGCTCTTGCCGAAGTTATCGGCGAAAAGAAAGAAATCGTCGAAGTCCACGGTCTTGTTCTTGCTCAGGTCGAACCTGGCCGCCTCGCCAGTGGCACTCTTGCCGAAGTTGTCGGCGAAGAGAAAGAAATCATCGAAGTTGACGGTCTTGTCGCCGTTGAAATCCCCCACCAGCGCCGCCGCCGGGCGCTGGGTCTTGAACTGCCTGGACTCCGAGAAGGGTCCATTGATCACCCCCTCCACGGCCCGGACCCGCCAGTAGTAGGTCTGGTTCTCCTGGAGCTTCTTGTTCACGGTCCAGGCCGTGCGCCCCGTACCCACCCCACCGCTGCCCTCGCTAAGGCCCGAGACCGAGGCCACCACGCTGCGAAAGGCAGAATCCGCGGCGACCTGGATGATATAGCTCAGGGCCGCCCCCTGGGTATGGGGCGTGGCGTTGGTGAACTTGAGGGTGGGGCTGAAGAGCTCGCCTTCCTGGCCCAGTTGGGTGGGGGCGCTGGGGGCATTAGCCGGGCTGGGCGTGACCAAGACCGCGCCGCTGGGCTGGCTCTCGTTGGGGCTCCGGGCCCGGTCGATGGCGGTCAGCTGGTACTCGTACGCCTGGCCATTGAGGAGCCCCAGGTCCATGTAGGAGGTCTGGTTCAGCCGGGTAGCCACCGGCGCAAAGCTACCCCCGCTGACCCGCCGGTACAGGTTGTATCCGGCCAGATCGGCGTCGGTGCTGGCAGTCCAGCTCAGGCTGGCCTGCCCCTCCCCGGCCTGGGCCTTGAGGCCGGCGGGCACCCCGGGGGCGGTGAGGTCCGCCGATGCCAGGGTGGTGAAGGAGAGCACCCTGCTGTAGCCGGCCGGGTTGCCGGCCCGGTCCACCGACCCCACCCGGTAGAAGTACTTGGTGGCCGGCTTGAGGTGGGTGAGCACCACCTCGTGGCTAATGAGGTCCTTGTCGTCGCCCACCTTCTCGCCCAGAAGCGCCTCGCTGGTGCCGAACTCGGCGAAGCTGTCGCTCAATTCGTCTGTGGTCCAGCGGAGGATGGCCAGGGAATCGGCCGGCACTGCCGTCTCGCCCGAGACCACCGGCGAGCTAAGGTCTGGCTGGGCCTCGGTGGTGAAGCTCAGTACCTGGCTGCTGGTGGGGCCGTTGTTGCTCAGGTCGCTGGAGGAGACCTTGTAATAGTATTTGGTGGCGGGAGTGAGATTGGTCAGGCTGACCTCGTGAACCTGCCCGGTCTGGTCCAGGCTGCGCACCGTGCCCAGCTTGTCCGTGGTGCCAAAAAACAGTTGGCCGGTGGCCTCCTCGTCGGTGGTCCAGCGGATGGCCGCGCTGCGGTCGTTCTTGTACACCACCGCTGGCCCGGCGCTAAGCACCGGCGCCTTTAGGTCCAGATCCGGGTCGGTGGTAAAGTACGCGGTGGCGCTCTGCGTGGCGCCGTTGCCCAAAGGGTCGGTGGAATTGACCACGAACTTATAGGAAATCCCTGCCTCCAGGTTGGTGAGCACCAGCTTGTGCCTTAGTCCGTGTTCCCCCGAGCGGACCGTGCCGTCCAGCTGGCTCTTGCCGAACTTGGCCACGCTGTTGGCCGGCTCGTCGGTGGTCCACTCCACGACCGCCTTGCCGCGGCTCTTCCCCGTGACCGTGGGGCCAGAGAGAATCACCGGGAACTGGGTGTCGGGATCGTTGTTGGTGGTGAAGGTGCCCGCCCCTCCGGGCGGCTGCATGGTCCTGGCCGTTTTGCCGGCGGCGGTGGTCGGGCTGAAGACCACGGTCTTGTTGTTGGCCGCGGTGCTCTCGATGCGGTACGCGTAGGCAGTGGCCGCGTCCAAAGCAGTTAGGGTCACCTCGTGCCTGTAGGCATAGATCGGGGCCCCGCCGGGGGCCCGGTCGACAAAGGCGAACTCGTCAGAGGTGCCGTAGGTCCCCCCCTGGGTGCCGATGAAGACCTTGCCGGTGGTCTCCACGTCGGTGCTCCACTCCACCACCGCCAGCTTGTCCCTAACAAAGACCCGGGGGCCTTCGACGATCACCGGCGGCAGGGTGTCGCTGCCCGCCGCGGTGGTGAACTGCCAGTCGTGGCTCCACTGCTGGCTGCCGTAGGGATCGGTGCTGAGGGAGTCCCCCTGGGGGCTGAGGGCCGTGACCCGGTAGCGGTAGGTGGTCTGGGCCTTGAGCCCGGTCAGGGTGAGGCTGTGCTGGCTCAACTGCTGGGCTGAGCTGATTTGTTCTTTATAGAGATTTACCTTGGTGCCCGAGGTGGTCTTCTCAAGGATATTGTCGGCCCGGCCGTAGTCCACCCTCACCGCGGCGCTCTGGTTGAGGGCCACCTCGATCACTGCGCTGTTGCTGCTGACCACGCTGAAGGGCGGGTCGATGAACTCCAGCTCCCCGGCCTGTTTGCTGGTGTTGAAGCTGCCGCTTTGCTGGGCGGTGAGCTGCCCCTTGGCGACCAGCCCCTCGGCCACCAGGTTCTCCTCGTCCGCAGGGGTCGAGGAAAGGGTGTAGGTGTACTCGCTTCCGGCCACCAGCTTATCCAGGTAGATCTCGTGGGCCAGTTCCCCCTCCTCGTCCTCCACCCCCTGGGCCACCACCTTGCCGGCCAGGCTGAGGGTGTAGCGGGCATCGGTTAAGCGGTTGGTGAACCAGGTCAGGATGGCCGCGTCTTCGGTGACCTGGATGTCCAGGTCGGCGATGACCACCGGCCGGATATCCGCCCTACCGCGGGTCTCGAAGGTATCCTGGACCCACTCGCTGAGCAGGCCGTCGGCGCTGAGGGAGCGGGCTTTGAAATCGTACGCGGTGCCGGCCTTCAGCCCGGTGAGGGTGATCTGGTGTTCGTACCCGCTGGAGGAGACATGCACCGCCTGCCAGTCCTCGCTGTCGGCCGGCTTGTAGCGCAGGGTGTCGCTGCTCCCCGGCTCGCTGGAGTACCAGGAGATCGTCGCGCTCCGGTGGTCGGACTCGGCGTACACATAATAGATCTCGTTGAAGAAAAACCCCTGCACATCCTGCTGATAGAGGGTGAAATCCCAATCGTCCACCACTCCGTCGCCGTTGAAATCGCTGTCCGCGCTGCCACCCAGCCACTTAAAGAGGCCATAGTCCTCCTCGTCGAGAAACCCGTCCCCGTCCACATCCTCAGCGGTCGCCTCCCCGGTCAGCCAGACCAGCAGATCGTAGTCCTCCTGGCTGAACGCCCCATCCCCGTCCCAGTCGACCAGCTCGTCGCTGCCGAACCACTCGTCGAAGGTGGTTTCGCTCGGGTCGAAGTACTCCTCGTCGGCGAACCCGTCATCGGCGATGAAGTCCCAGTCGTCGAAAAACTCTTCTCCGCCTAAATCCTCGGTGCCACCCGCTCCACTTAGGTCCTCGCTGCTTAGATCCATTCCGTCCAGGTCCGTGTCACCTAGGTCCGTGTCGCTCAGATCCTCGCCTCCCAGGTCCGCACCGTCCAGGTCCGTGTCACCTAAATCCGTGTCGCTCAGATCCTCGCCTCCCAGGTCCGCACCGTCCAGGTCCGTGTCACCTAAATCCGTGTCGCTCAGATCCTCGCCTCCCAGGTCCGGATCATCCACCACCACAGTGCTGTCCGCCGCCGTCAGGTCGTCCACCACGTTTCTGACCAAGTGGAGCTGTGCTGCTGCCCCAATGGCCGAGACCATCCCTAGCCCGCTGACCATTACGATAATCAAGAGAAGTTTGCTCTTCATCGTTATCACGCTCCTTGTTGTACTTTCAGAAGGCCCCAGACAAGCCCAGGGACAGCCGGCGCGGGGAACGCAGCTCCCGCTCGGTCAGCAGGTAGTGGTAGTTCAACAGATTGTCGATGCGCAGGGTTAGGTCCAGTTCCCCCAGCCTGCCGGCGGCGTACAGGTCCACCAGGTAGACCGGCACCAGGTCCCGCCGCCCCTCGGGGAAGAGCCCAGAGACGCGCTCGAAGCGACTCAGGTAACGGAACTCTGCCCCGCCCCGGACCCGGCCCCGCTGGAGGCCCAGGCCGGTGTTGAGCAGGTGCCGGGCCCGGTACGGGAGGGGCGCCTCCCTGCCGGGGACCAGCTCCGCCCCCCCGTCGTAGATGGGCAGCACTTCCTCCAGGGCCAGGAATTCCACCGCGTCCAGCAGGGTGTATGCCGCCCGCCAGCGCAGCCCGCCGGGCAGGGCCAGTTGTGTTTCCAATTCCGCCCCGCGCACCCTGGCCCTGGAGATGTTGCGGAAATTGGCGGCCAGCACCCCTTGTCCCAGCGCCGGATCGGGCCGGGCCTCCACCAGCCCGTCGAAGCTGTTCCAGAAGAGCGCCGCGTCCACCAGCAGGAAGCCGCCCACCCCCTGCCGCAGACCCAGTTCATAGGACCAACTGCGCTCGGCCCGCAGCGCCGGGTTGGGGCAGATTAGCACCCCGGAGGCCTCGGCCTGGGTGAAGACCTCGGAGATGGAGGGGGCCCGGAAGCCCCTGCCCGCCGAGGCCCGCAGCGCGGTGTGGGGGGCGGGGAAGACGGCAAGCCCCACCTGGGGGCTCAACTGCCGCTGGGTGGGCCGCGCCTCGCCATGAGGCAGGGCGCAGCGGACCAACTGCCCCTCCTCCCCCTGGTCGCGGCGGTGGTGGTCGTAGCGCAGCCCGGCCACCAGCTCGGCCCAGGGCGGCAGCGGGCGGGTGCCCTGGGCGTAGAGGGCCAGGTTGTGGGCCTGGCGCTGGCCGATAAAGTCTCCGGGGGCCTTCACCCGGTCAAATGCTGCGGCCCCGCCCAGGCTTAGGGCCAGGTCTTCGACCCCGGTGTAATCCACCTGGACCTCGGTCCCCGCCTTGCGCCCCACCGATTCCAGGCCGCCGGCCTGGCGGCTGTTCTCAAAGGCGGTGCGGTAGAAGTAGCCTTTGAGCTTGTACCCCAGGGCCGGCCCCCGCATCTGGTAGTACTCGGAGCACAGGTAGAGCTTGCGCGACAAGGTGCTGGCCCCCCGGTCGCCGGCGGGGACCTGCAGGGGATGCTGGCGGTTCTTCCACTGGAGGAAGACCCCGTGGTCATCGGAGGCCCAGCGGGCCAGGCCGGTCCAGCGTCCCCGCTCCCCCACCGGGCGCACCGCCTTGGCGTAGAGGTGATAGCGCCGGAACTCGTCGTTCTCCTGGTAGCCTCTGGTGCGCTGGTGGCCCCCGGCGAGGACCAAACCGGTAAGCCCGAGGGTGCGGCTGTGGCTCAGATCCCCACCGGCCAGGTACATGCGCTCCTCGGCCCAACGCCACGAGCGATAGGCCGGCTGGCTGTATACCCCGCTGAGCAGGCGGAAGCGGGTCTGGGGCCGCAGGCTGGGCTGGCGGGTTATGGCGTTGATCACCCCGCCCAGGGCCCCGGTGCCGTACAAGGCCGAGGCGGCCCCCTTGATCACCTCCACCCGCTCCACCTCCTCGGTGGGGACCGCGTCCCATTTAATGTCCCCCAGGTCGGCCGAGAGCATGGGAAAGCCGTCCAGCAAAAGTAGCACCCGGCTGCCGGTGCCCTGGCTATACCCACTGGAGCCGCGGATGTCGATCTGGCTGCCCACCTGGTTGACCCCCGCCACGTAGGTCAGAGGACCGGAGAGGGTGAAGGCGTTGCGGGTCTGGAGTTCGGGGGCCTGGGCCACGGCCATGCTCACCGGGGCCTCGGCAAAGAGCTGGGCCCGCCGCGTGGCCGAGACCACCACCCCGGGCAACTCCACCACCGCCACCTCCAGGGCGATGCGCAGTTCCCCCTGCTGTCCGGCCACCACCGGCACCTCCTTGGGCTGGTAGCCGATGTGGGACACCAGCAGCCGGCCCGGCCCCGGGGGCAGTCCGGCGAGGCGGAAGCGGCCCTCCCCGTCGCTGTGGGCGCCCAGTTGCGCCCCTTCTAGCACCAGGGACACCCCGGCAAGGGGCCGCCCGTCCAGGGCGTCCACCACCTGGCCGGACAGCCCCTCAGCCGCCGCCGGCCTCGCCCACCAGCTCGCCTGGCAGAGCGCCCACACACAGATCGTACCCAGGAACCTCTTCACCGCGCAACACTCCGAAGTCCACCTCGATGTCCACCCCGCCGGCCACCTGCCCCTGCAGCACCGTCACTGGTGTGGGCAGGGTGTCGCCGGGGGCGTGGTAGCAGCCCAGCAGGGAGCGGAAGTCCCAGAAGCTGCCCATGGGGCGCCAGGCGACCATCACCCAGCGGTAGGTTCCGTCCCCTTCAATGGGGACGAAGTAATCGTGGAAGGGGACGCCGATCCCCACCCCGGTGTCCCAGCCGCTCAGTTCGTAGAGGTCGGCCACCTGCAAGGGGGTGTTTTCGTACACCGCCACCGCCACCTCCTCGGCCTCGGGCGGCCATTCCCCCTTGAACACCAGCCGGCCGGCAATGCCGCTCTGGCCCGGCGGCCCCGCGTCCAGTCCGTGGTCGCAGCCGTAGCACCACAGCGCCACCGCCAGGAACCAGCCCCTCACCCCGATGCCGCCGCCTGGGCGATGAGCTGGGCCACGTCATGGGTCTCGCCATTGAGCACGAAGGTGCCGGTGGAGGAGATCTCCAGGCCCTGCACCTTGACCACGATGTCCACCACCAGGGTGCCCACCTGGGAGCCGGTCAGCTCCAGGGTGCCTTTGATAGGGATCTCCGGGTACTTGGACTCCTCGACGACCAGGGGGCCGTCGATGGTCAACTGGCCGTCCGCCGAGTAGCCCTCGAAGTTCCAGTTGCTGCCCTGGATCTCCACCGAGCCCCTGGTGCCGGGCACCGAGGCGGTGTCGCTGAGCAGGGCGGCTACCAAGGCCTCGCGCATGGCGCCCACCATCACCCGGGAAACCACGGCAATGTCCGCCTGGGCCGAGCCGGTGGGCAAATCCTTGTCGTCCCCGCCGCAGCCGGCCAGCAGCACTCCGGCCAGCAGCACCGCCAGCTTTTTCATCTTCGCTCCTTTCAGTGCAAGGTTTCGTGGGCCTGGCAGTAGCGCTCCAGGGCCGCCGTGTCCAGTTCGACGCCCAACCCCGGTTGCATCGGGGTGGGCACGTGGCCATCGACAAAGGCGATGGGCTCGGTGATCAGGTCGTCCTCCCGGGTCCAGCTACCCACAAAGTCGGAGGCCAGGGTGCAGTTGGGTGCCGCCGCGGCCGCGTGGATGTACGCGGTGTCGATGATGCCCAGGTCATTGCCCGAACCGTGCCAGCAGGCCATGCCGGCCGCCGCGGCCACTGCGGCGTTTTTCTGGAAACCCATCAGGCTCCCCCCCAGGTTGAAGCAGTCCACCACCCCAGCCTTGAGCGCCCGCAGCATACTGGCCCCCTCGCCCAGGTGCATGGCCACCGGGAAGGGGATGGCCTCATGGATGCGGGCATACCCCTCCAGGTCGGACTTGGGGATGGGGTCTTCGAAGACCTCCACGTTGTCCAAAGGCGCCAGTTCCCTGGCCAGGGCGATGGTCTGCTCGGCGGTGCGGAAGCGCTCGTTGGGGTCCACCGTCACCTTGAAATCCTTACCCCCCACCTCGCGGATGGCCTGCATCCGCGCCACCATCTGGTCCTCGATCTGGCACTTGATCTTTATCCCCTTGAAACCCAGCTTGAGCGCCCGCTCCACACTCCGCCGACTATCCTCGGGGGTCTGCTGCCCCATCCAGTAATCGGCCCGCACCCGGCCGCGCCCCGCCCCGCCCAGGAGGGCGTGGACCGGCAGGCCCCTGGCCCTGCCCACCAGATCAAAGACGGCCATCTCGAAGGCCGAGTACGCCGGCCCCCGCCCCACCTGGGGCAACCCCGCTCCCCTTTCCCCAGGCATATTGTAGATATCCTGCAAGGTCAACCGCTCCGGGTCCCGGCCCTGCAGTAGCCCGGCCCCCTCCCGCACCTGCTCGATGGGCAGCCCGCGGTCGGTCTCGCCCAGGCCGCACAGCTCGGTGTCGGTGTTGAGCCGCAGCAAGTGTTTGGGCATCTGGTCCCAGCCGGTCTCGGGCACCAGCTCGGGGCTGTGTACCCGGCCGGGGATAGTGGGCACCACCACCGTCCAGACCTCCACCGAGGTGATCTTCATCGCGCTTCCCTCTACGGAATGAAACTGGTGTGTTCGTCGATGCCCAGCACAAAGGCGGCCAGCAGGTCCACCGTGTGGTCCAGGTCCTTGAGGGAGAGGAGCTCCACCGGGGTGTGCATGTAGCGCAGGGGCACGCTGACCAGGCCGGCGGCCACCCCGGCCCGGCTTAACTGCATGGCGTTGGCATCGGTGCCAGTGCCCCCCGGCTCGGCGCATACCTGGTAGGGGATCTTCTCCCGGCGGGCCGCGGCCACCAGCCGCTCGAAGACCACCGGGTTACTGTTGGCCCCCCGGTTGATCACCGGCCCCTTGCCGATGCTCATCTCCCCGGTCTTGCGCTTGTCCATGCCTGGGTGGTCGGTGGCAAAGGTCACGTCCACGGCGATGCCCACCAGGGGGTCGATGCCAAAGGTGCTGGTCCGGGCCCCGCGCAGGCCCACCTCCTCCTGGGCCGTGGCCACCGCGTACAGGGCGGCCCGGAGTTTTTTCCTGCTCTGCCACACCTGGCGCAGCACCTCGGCCACCACGTACGCCCCCATCTTGTTGTCGAAACCGCGCGAGACGGCCAGGTCGCGGCGCAGGAGTTCAAAATTGGCGTCGTAGGTGACTGGGTCCCCCACCTCCACCAGCTTGCGGGCCTCCTTGCCGTCCTTGGCCCCGATATCGATCCACAGCTCGTGCTGCTCGGGCACCTTGCGGCGCTCCTCGCCGGTCATCAGGTGGATGGGCCGCTTGCCGATCACCCCCAACACCTCGCCCCTGGCGGTGTGGATGCGCACCTTGCGGCCCGGCACGATCCCCAGGTCGAAACCGCCGATGGTATCGAAGTAGAGATAACCCTTGTCGTCGATGTGCAGGACCTGGAAGCCCAGCTCATCCATGTGGCCGGCCAGCATGACCCGGGGGCAGCCCCCCGGATTGCAGGCGGCGATAGCGTTGCCGTGGACGTCCACCCGCACCTCCTCGGCGTGTTTCTTCACCTGGGCGGTCCACACCCGCCGCACCGGCCCCTCGTACCCAGAGGGCCCCGGCGCCCCCACCAACGCCTCCAGAAAGGCTCTGGACTGCTCGCGCATAAATCCGTCCTTTTGCGGAATCTCCAATAATATACCGCGCCTGGCCGCCACAGGCGAGCCGCCCCTTGTGATCGCCGTCCCCCTACCCTACCTTTCCCCCCCATGCAGACGATCCCCGCCGACAGCCTGGTGCTCTACAAGAACCGGCCCGCCCGGGTGCGCAGCGCCGGCGACCGCCTCGACCTCGAACTAGAGGACGGCCGTTCGCAGAAGGTGCGGCCCAAGGACGCGGTGCTGCTGCACCCAGGGCCCCTGCGGGGCCTCGGGGAATTACAGCCCCCGCAGGGCGAGGTGGAGACCGCCTGGGAACTTTTGGCCGGCAACGCCGCACCCCTGGCGGAGGTGTCCGAGCTGGTCTTTGGCGACTTCACCCCGGCCACGGCCTGGGCCACCTGGCAGTTGGTGGCCGATGGTCTCTACTTTCGCGGCACTCCCGATGCGGTGCGGGCCTGCGCCCTGGCCGAGGTGGAGGCCGAAAGGGCCAGCCGCCGGGCCAGGGAGGAGCAGGAGCGGGCCTGGGAGGACTTCGTCGCCAGGGTCAGGGCCCGCCAGGTCCTGCCCGCCGACCGCCGCCTGCTGGCCGAGACCGAGCAACTGGCCCTGGGCCGGCAGCCCGGCAGCCGCCTCCTGCGCCAGTTGGGTAGCGGGGAGACCGATGAGAACGCCCACGCTCTCCTGCTCGAACTGGGCTGCTGGGACCACACCCTCAATCCCCATCCCCGCCGCCTGGACCTGCCCATCCACCCACCCCACCTGGGGGTGCCCTCCGTGCGCCAGGAGCCCCGCCTGGACCTGACCCACCTGCCCGCCTTTGCCATCGACGACGAGGGCAACCAGGACCCCGACGACGCCCTCAGCATCGAGGGGGGGCGCCTGTGGGTCCACGTGGCCGATGTGGCCGCCCTGGTGGAGCCCGACAGCCCCATCGACCTGGAAGCCAGGGCCAGGGGCGCCAACCTCTACCTGCCCGAAGGGGTGGTGCCCATGCTGCCCCCCCAGGTGACCCAGCAGTTGGGCCTGGGGCTGGCCGAGACCTCGCCGGCCCTTTCATTCGGCTTGGATCTCAGCCCGGCCGGGGAGGTGGTGGGCCTGACTATCGCCCCCTCCCTGGTGCGGGTGACCCGGCTTACCTACGAGGAGGTGGACCAGCGCATCGTCGAGGAACCTTTCCAGACCTTCCATCGCCTGGCCCTGGCCTCCCAGGCCCGACGCCGGGCCAGGGGCGCCCTATTCATCGACCTGCCCGAGCTCAAGATCCGCGTCGAGCAGGGCCAGGTGAGCATCAAACCCCTGCCTTCCCTGCCCAGCCGGGACCTGGTCACCGAGGCCATGCTGATGGCCGGGGCCGCCGCCGCCCGCTTCGCCCTTGACGAGCAGTTGCCCTTCCCCTTCTCCACCCAGGACCCGCCCGAGGAACGCGAGCCCCTGCCCTCGGCCGAGGGGCTGGCCGGCATGTTCGCCCAGCGCCGCACCCTTAGGCGCAGCCAGCTCAAGAGCGCCCACAGCCCCCACGCCGGCCTGGGCCTCAAAGCCTATGCCCAGGCCACCAGCCCGCTGCGGCGCTACCTGGATCTGGTGGTCCACCAGCAGTTGCGGGCCCAGGTGCGGGGGGATCGCACCCTGGCCGCCGACCAGTTGCTGGCGAGGGTGGGAGCTGCCCAGGCAGTTACCGGGGCGGTGCGCCAGGCCGAGCGCCTGAGCAACCGGCACTGGACCTTGGTTTTTTTAATGGAGAGGATCGGTTCGTGGTGGGAGGGTATTCTGGTAGACCGCCGAGACCGGCGCAGCATTCTGATCATCCCCGCGCTGGCCCTGGAACTGTCGGCGCACCTGCCTGCGGACCCGCCCCTCAACAGCTCCGTCTCCCTCGAACTACGCGGGGTGGACCTGCCCCGGCTGGAGGCCCACTTCCAGCCGGCCTGAGGCCTCAGGTGTCGATGCGGTGGAGGGGTTCGAAGCCCTTGGCCACCCGGTCCACGTTCTCCGCCGCCCCCTGGGCCCGGCGCCGGGAAACCTGGCGGGTGACCCCGGCGGTGTGCGGCGTGGCCACTACGTTGGGCAACTGGAAGACGGGGGCTCCTGGGTCGATGGGCTCGCGGGCAAAGACATCGAGGCCGGCCCCACCGATGCGGCCTTCTATTAAAGCCTCGTACAACGCCTCTTCGTCGGCCAGCGCCCCCCGCGCCACATTGATCAGGCAGGCCGTGGGTTTCATCAACCCTAAACGGCGCCCGTCGATGGTGTGGTGGGTCTGGGGGTTGGAGTGCAGGTGCAGGGAGAGGAAGTCGGCCTGGGCCACCACCTGGTCCAGGTCCGCCGGGCTCCCCATGAACTCGGGTTTCAATTCCTCCAGCACGGCCGGCTCTGGAAGGTGCAGGTCGATGGCCTGTACCTTCATGCCAAAGCCCCTGGCTCGCCGTGCCAGTTCCTGGCCGCTGGCGCCAAAGCCGACGATGCCCAGCACCTTGCCCCCCAGCTCCTCCCCCATCGGCTCGTAAAGCTGTCCCTGGCCAAAAAGCTCAGCGGCCTGGCGGTACCGGCGGCTCAGCATCAGGATGAACATCATCGCCGTCTCGGCCAGGGCCGCGCAGCTGAAAAAGCCGGGGCTGTGGGCCACGGGGATACCCCGCTGCTTGAGATAGGCCACATCGACGTGCTCGAAGCCGGTGGTGGTCACCTGCCAGAGCCGCGCTTGTTTCGCCGCGTCCATCATCGCCCGGGTGCCCTGGGCCCCGCCGTGGTCGATGACCGCGTCCACTTGGGCGAACTGTCCTTCCAGCGGTTGCTGCGGATCGTAGATGGTCAGATCGTGGTTACGGCCCACCAATTCCACCACGTCCTCGCCCCAGGGGTGGTACTGCCGCATCACCGGCAGGAAGAGCACCTTGAGTCTGCGCATGGCCTCACCCCTTGAGCGTTGCAAGTTGGTCCAGCACCAGCCGGCACCCGGCCCCAAGAATCCATTCGTCCCCCCCGGCCAGGAGCAGGCGGAAACCCCGCGCTACCAGTTCGGCGGCCAGCTTCCCGTCGAAGACCGGGCCATACACCCCGATCCCGCCCGGCTTGCCAGTATGCCACGCCGCCGCCAGCACCGCGTCGAGGGCCCGCTGGAACACCGCGCTCTGGTAGTCGAAGGCGGTGCCCAGGGAGATGGACAGATCCGCCGGCCCGACGATGCAGCCGTCCACCCCCTCGGTGCCGAGGATGCCCTCGATATTGGCGATGGCCTGGGCCGACTCGATGATGGGCACAAACATCACCTCCCGGTCGCTGGCCTCGGTGTACTTCTGCGCGCGCAGCCCGTACCCAGCGGCCCGGCCCGGTCCCCAGCCCCGGGTGCCCAGGGGCGGGTAACGGCAGGCGTCGGCCCCGGCCTTGGCTTCTTCTGGCGTGTTGACAAAGGGCGCCACAATACCAACGGCGCCCATGTCCAAATAGAGCTTGATCAGGTCCGGGTCGTTCCTGGCCACCCGCACCAGAGCCGTGGCCGGGGTGCAGCCGGCCCCCTGCAACTGGGCCATGACCCCCGGCGGGGTCTGGGGGGCGTGCTCGGTGTCGATGAGCAGCCAGTCGTACCCGGCCAGCCCGCACAGCTCGGCGATGGCCGGGGAGCCGAAGCGCAGTTGGGCCCCCAGGGCCACCTTGCCCTCGCGCAGCAGGGCTTTGAGTGCATTGTGCATGATCACCTCTTGAGGCTCTTATAGCGGATGCGGTGGGGCTGGTCTGCCTCCACCCCCAGCCGGCGGCGGCGGTCCTCCTCGTAATCGGCGTAGTTGCCGATGCTCCAGTGGACCTGGCTCTCGCTCTCGAAGGCGAGGATATGGGTGGCCACCCGGTCGAGGAACCAGCGGTCGTGACTGACGATCAGGGCGCAGCCGGCAAAGGACTCGATGGCCTCCTCCACCGCCCGCATGGTGTTGACGTCGAGGTCGTTGGTGGGCTCGTCGAGCATCAGCACGTTGGCCCCCTCCTTGAGCACCTTGGCCAAAAGCACCCGGTTGCGCTCGCCCCCCGAGAGCACTCCCACCTTCTTCTGCTGATCGGGGCCCAGGAAGTTGAAGCTGCCCACGTACGCCCGGGAGTTCATCTTGCGCTCGCCCAGCTCCAGGGTCTCCTGCTCGCCCGAGATCTCGGCCCACACGCTCTTCTCGCCGTCGAGGGTCTCGCGCATCTGCTCGACGTAGGCCACCTTCACCGTCTGGCCCAGGCGCACCTTGCCTCTGTCGGGCTGCTCGGCCCCGGTGATCATCTTGAGCATGGTAGTCTTGCCCGCCCCGTTGGGCCCGACGATGCCGACGATGCTGCCGGGCGGGATCAGCAGGGTGAGATCCTCGATGAGCAGCCGGTCCCCGTACGCCTTGCTCACCTTCTCGAACTCGATGACCACGTCCCCCAGGCGGGGCCCTGGCGGGATGTAGATCTCCAATTCCTCGCGCCGCTTCTCCGTCTCTTGGCTGAGCAGGTTCTCGTAGGCGGTGATGCGGGCCTTGCTCTTGGCCTGGCGGGCGCGGGGGGCCATCCTGATCCACTCCAGCTCGCGGGCCAGGGTCTGCTGCCGCTTCTGGTCGGCCTTCTCCTCGCGGGCCAGCCGCTGCTGTTTCTGCTCCAGCCAGGAGGAATAGTTCCCCTTCCAGGGAATGCCGTAGCCGCGGTCCAGTTCGAGAATCCAGCCGGCCACATTGTCAAGGAAGTAGCGGTCGTGGGTGACGGCGATGACCGTGCCTTTGTACTGCTGGAGGTGCTGCTCCAGCCAGCCCACCGACTCGGCATCAAGATGGTTAGTAGGCTCGTCAAGGAGCAGGATGTCGGGTTCCTGCAAGAGCAGCCGGCACAGGGCCACCCGCCGCCGTTCCCCCCCCGAGAGCAGGGCGATCTGCGCATCGGGGGGCGGGCAGCGCAGGGCGTCCATGGCCACCTCCAGCCTATTGTCCAACTCCCAAGCGTGGAGATGGTCCAACTGCTCCTGCACCCTGGCCTGCTCGGCCAGTAGTTTGTCCATGTCCACGTCCGGATCGGAAAACTTGTTGTTGATCTCGTCGAACCTGGCCAACAGATCGACGATGGGCTGCACCGCCTCCTCCACCACCTGGCGCACGGTCTTGTCGGGGTCCAACTCGGGCTCCTGGGCCAGCAGGCCCACCGTGTATCCGGGGGAGCGCACCACCTCGCCCAGGTACTCCTGATCCACCCCGGCCATGATCCGCAGGAGGGTGCTCTTGCCCGAGCCGTTGAGGCCCAGCACCCCGATCTTGGCCCCGTAGAAGAACCCGAGGGAGATGTCGCGCAGCACCTGCCGGTTGTTGGGCTGGTGGACGCGGCTGACCTTGACCATCGAAAAAATGACTTGTTCGCTCATAGACTCCTTGGCTGGCTAGTTTGGGATTGGGATCAGAAAATATAAAGGACTATACCGGCGGCGGGGAGTGGCCCCGTAGGACTCCCTCGGGGAGTGGTCGGGCAGGGAAGACCGCGTGGCAGGGTGGCCGGGTAGCGGAGCGATGAGCAAGCCAGGGGGAGGGGCGCGCCTTAAGAGCGGCCAGAGTGGATCGCTACCCGCTGCCCCAATACACTAGTCAACCAGCAGCGGGAACTCCGTCACTCTCAGATTCGTACACCCGTACGGGATCAGCTCCAACTCCTCTATCGGCTCGGACGATGCCACCGGGCTCTGCGGCAGCGTTCCGGCCGCGTTGCGCTCCAGGCCCCATCCGGGCACCCGCCGCCCCGCAACCCTTATCCTCACCGGCGCCCCCTCCGGCGAGAAAGGACACTCCCCCACCTGCCCCGGTGTAAACTGGACCTGGGGGTCCTCCGGATCCAGGGCCAGCCCGTAGTTCCAGGGTGTGGTGGGATACACCTCCCAGTCGGCGTGGGGCTCCTCCCCTTTCAGCTTGCGCCAGTCCTCCCCCACCCGGAGCGCGTAGACCAGGGGCCCCCGCGACAGGGAGACGCTGCCGCGATAGCCCCGGCGCACCTCGACGGGCATGGGCAGGGTCAACCGCACCAGGGCCGGGGTGTGCCAGTCTGCGGCGACCCGGTGGAAGGTGCCGGGCATGGCGGAAGTCTGGTGGCCGGCCAACGCCACGGTGGCCCCCGCGGCCCAGCCGGGGATGCGCAGGTACAGCGGGAAGGCCCCCGCCCCCTGCACCTTGATCTCCACCACCTCGCCGAAAGGATATTCGCCGCGCACCTCCAACTGCAGCGGCCCCCGCCGCACCCGGCAGGGGGCGTAGCTCATCGCGGCCACCCCCCCCTCCTGCGCAGCCAGCCACAAATGCGAGGCGAACTTGGGCCAGCCCTGGTGCATGTTGGCGGTGCAGCAGCCGTAGTGGGGCTCCAATCCGAAGATATTGGCGTCCGGCCCGTTGTTGGTCCAGATGGGGTCCGGCGTCACCGCACAGAGCACTTGGTTGGCCTGCTGGTCGTACTGGTGGGCCCACATGTCGGGTTTGAAGGCGGCCGGCAGGGCGTTGTAGGCCAGGCGTTCGAGGCGGTCGGCCAGGCGGGGGGCACCCAGCACCCCGCACAACACCTCGAGGGAGTACATCGCCTCCACCACCGCGCACAGCTCCGAGCCCTGGGAGGGGTCCAGGCCGGCGTAGTGCTCGTCCCCGCTAAACATACCCGTGGCCTGGCCGTGGAAGGCATCGAGCATGTGCAGCATGTGGTACACCGCCTGGCGGTCCCCCTCGTCCCCCGATTGCCGCCACCACAGCCCCGGCTGCTTAAGGGCCATGGCGTTGTTGACCACATGGGTGCACTGTTGGCATTCCTCGGGCCGCATCTTTGCTCGGTGGCGGAAATCGGCGAAATGGGCCCGCCAGTCGTACCCTTGCGCCCGCAGCTTCTCGCCGAACCTGGGCAGCCACATATCCCCCCGCCGCTCGTAAAGCCATTGGGCGCTCAGCAACAGATCGGCCCAGCGGGATTTGCCCCACTCGAAGAGGGGCTGCTCGTCGAGCCGGCGGTCGAGCCAGCGCAGGAAGTGCTCCACCGCCTGGGGGACGCGGGCCTCCTGGGTGGCCTCGCAGTACTGGCTCAGGGCCTTGAGGGCTACAAAGGCCGGCCAGGGGTCGTGGGCCTGGTAGCCTTTGGACTGCGCCGGCCCCAGCCAGCCCTCGGGGTGCTGGTGGTCCAGAATGTACTCCACCCAGCGGGCGGCCTTGGCCTTGAGCCGCTCGTCGTCCAGCGAGAAGGCCAGGGGCACCAGCCCGTCCAGCCAGTACGGGCCCCGCTCCCAGCCCTCGGCCCGACCGCCTATCCAGCCGCTGTCCATGACGTCGGGCCAGAACTCGTCCAAATGCCCGGTGAGCCCCTCGGCCTGGATTCGCAGTTGCCGCAGCAGCCAGCCCTGGGGCCGGATGCTGCCCAAGGGCAGGGGGGCGAAGGCGCGGGGCTGGAGGCTCATGGCTGACCCGGCGTCATGGCCTCGCCCCGCAGCAGGAAAGCGCGGATATCGTACCGCCCCGGCCGCTCCAGCGGCAGGGCCCCGCTCTCCACCATCAGGTCCAGGGGGCAGGCCCTGGTCTTGAGGGGCAGGGAGACCACCTCGTGCATGCGGGCCGACTCGTAGATGGCCATGATAATCTCCACCGCGGCCCGGCCGTTCTCGGCCCGGCCCCGGTGTTCGGTCACCCCCTCGATCCAGGCCACCAGCTCGCGGGCCTGGGCCACACTGGGGTCCTCCCCCGTCACCATCCGCTCCTCCCACTTGGCGGTCCTGCTGCTGAGGTGACGCACCTTCTGCTCGTCCAGCTCGATAGTGCCCTCGGTGCCGTAGAAAATCCCGCCCTGCCAGTTGGGGCCGTCCAGTTCCTGGAGCAGCAACCCCAGGGCTCCGTTGTTGAAGTGGATGATGCCGGCGCTACGGTCCTCGATGCGGATGTCGCGCTCGTAGCGGTCGGTCTTGCGTTCGACATTACCCATCACCCAGTCGGCCTCCACGTCCCCCTGCACGTAGCGCATCATGTCCAACAGGTGGGAACAGTCGTTGAGCAGGCCCTGGCCGCCCCTGGCCACCACCTGCTTGGGCCGGCCGATGGCCCCCTCCATAATCAGCCGCCGCGCCTCGTTCCAGGCCGGGTTGAAGCGGCGCTGGTGGGCGATGGCCAGCTTGACCTGGTTGCGGTGGGCGGCGACGAGCATCTCGTCGCAGTCCCCCAGGCTCACCGACATGGGTTTCTCGCAGAGCACGGCCTTGGGTTTGCGGGCGCAGGCGGCGATGGTCATGGGCGCGTGCAGGCGGTGCCAGGTGACGATGCTGACGATGTCGGGCCGCTCCTGGTCCAGCATCTCCCTGAAGTCCTCGTACTGCTTTTTGATTCCGTAGCGCTCGCCGAAACTGGTCCGCGCCTCGGCCTCCGGATCGGCAAGGGCCACTACCTCGACGTTTTCCAGGCTCCGGTACCCGATGGCATGGCCGCTGGCCATGCTGCCGCAGCCGGCGATGACCGCCCGGTATTTCTCTCCCATGATCAACTCCCCGTTCCGTATTTTTGTTCGCGGTAGAAGCGTCCAAAGGCCGCCCCGTCGTATCCCTCCTCCCCCAACTCGTCCAACCTCACCTCCCGGTCTCCCTCCAGCCAGGATCGCCGCGCCGCCAGGGCCCATTGCTCTGGCTCCAGCAGTTCGCGCAGCGTCACCGGCGGCGGCCCCTTGCCCTCCAGGTAGGGCAACACCTTTTCCAACAGCGAGCGGTACAGCCGGCCCGCGTCCACCTGGAACTGGCTTACCTGGCGGTCGGTGATGGCCGTGGCGTGGAAGGGCAGCCAGCGGGTGGTGGTCCCGATCACCAGCAGGCCGCTGCGCCCGTCTGCCCACCTGACCTGCACCCGGCGCTGCCCCCCCTGGCCCAGGTGCCGCACGCTCTGGGCCCCGGCCCCCAGCAGCCCGGCCAGCAGGGAGTAGGCGTGGATGCCGTAGTTGTATTCGTCCACCCCGCAGCCGCAGAGGGCCGTGTGCAGCGCCCCGCGCTCCGACTCGGGCCGGGCTAGGTACTCCTGCACCTCGCAGCAAAAACGCAGCGAGGAACCCCCCGTCAGCCGCACCCCTTGGGCCTCCCATTCAAGTAGTTGGCGCAGATCCCCGGGATTGCCGGCCACGGGTTTGTCCAGCAGGATGGCCCTGCCAGCCGCCACAAAGGGCCGGGCCCGCTCGATGCGGGTGTCCCAGTTGCAACTGTGCAGCACGGCGCAGTCCACATCCTTTGCCATCTCTTCGAGGCTGGCATACACCTTGGGGAGCTGGTGCTTCTGGGCAAAGTCCCGCACGTACTCGGGCGGGTGGAGCTCGCCCCCGTCCCACACCCCCATCACCTCGTGCCCCAGCTCGCGCTCGATGGGGATCCAGTTCTGGGGGTGGGAGGTGTCCAAATCTACGATGCCGATTCTCATCCCTTCCTCGCTGCTGTCATTGGGCGCTCAACCACTCCAGCACCGCCTCCCACTTTAGCCGCCGGCCCGCGACCACCAGCCGCTCCTCCTTGCCGGCGGCCCGGTACGCGGCCCTGGCCCAGTCCTCGGGGAAACCCTTGCCGGTTCGATGCACCAGCAGATGGCCGGGGGCAGTCAGGGCCAGGGCGCTGCGCAGGTCCCCCACCCGGCGGATGGCCGGCACGAACAACTCCTCGGCCCAGGCCCGGTCGTCGCCGGCGGCCAGGTAGTTGAAATCCGCCGCGGTCCGCCGCACCCCCGGGGCCAGGCCCCTGGCCAGCAGGCACGTGGGACCGGCGGCCCCCAGGCCTAAGAGGTCCACCGCACCGGCCTCCTCCGTAGAATCTAAAAAAGCCAGGGCCGTGAGGATATCCTGCACCCGGCAGGCGCTGGTGCTCTGGTTGTAGGTGTGGAAGTGCGGTCCTTGCTCGGGGCGGAGGCCCCTGGCCTCGCCGGTGAGGAAAAGGTCGATGGCCAGCACCGAGTATCCCTGCCCCAGCAGATCGGCCACCAGGGGGCCGGGCTGGCCCCGGCGCATATCTGCCAGGGCGGCCTTGCCCTCTGGGTGGACCACCAGCACGGCCGGAGTACCCGGCTGGTGCGGCCGGGTCAGATACCACAGGGCCGGGATCTGGTCCCCCTCGCCGCGCCGGCCCAGAAGCAGCCGCTGCACTGCCAGGCCGGGGCGGCGGGCCCGGCCCAGGTTTTGGGCCTCCACCTCCCCAGGGGCCGGCATCCCCGCGGACAGGGCGTGGCCCAGGGCCGGGGCCAGGGCCTTCTTGCAGCGGTTGAGGCTGGAACCATCGGTGGGCCGCAGGTCTTGCATCCGCCTTTCGCTGCGCTGGATCAGGGCCTTAACCAGGCCCTCCTGGTCCAGAAGGTGGGGTGGCCTTGCCTGGTCCGCAAAGACCAGCAGGTCCTCGCGCTTTTCAACCACAAAGGGTTTTTCCCGGAAGCGCTCCGGGTCGTCCACCCCCAGGAACCATCTGCCGAAGAAGGCATACACCGCCTCGCGGCTGCCCTGGTGGTAGTTATGGCCGGCCTCGAACTGTTTTTCGCTGACCCGCTCCTCCGCCCCGTAGAGCCGGTACACCTGGCGGATGGCCGGGTACTCCACCTCCGGGGTGTGGCAGGTCCAGTCCCCGGTGGCCGAGACCAGGAGCAAAGGCCGGGGAGCCATGCAGGCGGCGATCTCGACGTTGTTCATCTCCACCCGCAGGTGGCCCTGGTTCTCGCAGCCGCACCCCCCCTGCATGTGGGCCGAGACCATGTTCACCGGGGCAGAGGCCTTGACTCGGTCGTCCACTGCGGTGAGGGCGAAGCACTGGGTCCCCCCTCCCGAGGCCCCGGTGCAGCCCAGGCGCCCGGGGTCCACCTCCCCCAGGGAAAGCAGAAAATCCACCGCCCGCATGCTGTTCCACAGCTGCAGGCCCATCAGACCGATGCCCCACAGCGCCTCGAGCCGGCCAAAACCCGGATGATGGTGGTGGAGCTGGTCGCTGTCAAGGTACCCGACCATGTCGTAGGAGAAAACCACGTGCCCCTGGCGGGCCAGGTTGATGCAGCGACCCGGCACCGAACAGTCCGCCGAGTGCTCCAGCCGCCCCTCCCGCCAGTGGCCGTGGGGCGAGGCGATCCCCGGGAAAGGCCCTTTACCGGCGGGCCGGTAGAGGTTGCCGCAGACTAGAAAACCGGGCAAGCTCTCGAAGCGGACCTTCTCCACGCTGTACCCTTCGCGCTCCTGGCGGCCGCTGATCCGGGGCTTGAGAGGGGTGCGCTCGGGCAGGGGCCACAGGCCCAGGCTCACCAGCAGGCGCTGCCGTATATGGGCGGCCCGCCGCTCCCAGACCTCGCGGCTGGGCCAGGGGCGCAGGGTCCAGGGGGTGTCCCCGTCCCGCACCTGCCAGCGGCGGTCTGTAACCGGGCCCGGCTCGCGCTGCAACACCCGGCTCACCTCAAAGCTCTGCCGAGGATCGAATCCCTTCTCCGCCGAAAAGGCCAGGGCCACCCCTGCCTCCTCCCCCAATCCCTGCTGGAGGCGCAGGCCCACAGGGAAGGGCTGCCCATTCTTCAGCGCCACCTGTCCGGCCCTGATCCAGGAGTACCAGGGGGCCGGGGCGCCGGTGTGCGTGGGCTCGAAGCGCTGCCCCTTCACCTCCAGGGCCGCCTCGCTGCCCTGGGGCGCCCACAGCCAGAAGGTGTAGAGCCCGTCCTGGTCTACTGCCCCACCCTGCCGCAACAACTCGCCCAACCGGGCCGGATTGCAGATCTGGGTCATCACCCGCTCGTTTCGCAAAAGGAAAGGTGCGTCAAGAAGCCGCGCTGCTGGGCCAGAGCAGGACCCCACCTGGCCGCGCCTTAGGGAAGAGTTGGTCGCCCGGGGCGTACCGCCGCTCATGCCCCACCAGCAGGTGTACCGGGCACCCGCCCCAGTCGGCCAGCAGGATCTGCACTGGGCCCGTGTCCTCCACCACCCGCACCCTGGCCGGGTCCGGTCCCCCTGAGGGGAGCAGATCCTCTGGCCGCACCCCTAAGAGCATCCGCTCCTCCCCGCCACCGGCCTCCAGCACCCGCACCCCTTTGCCGGCCACCCAGTACCCCGCCTCTGCCCGCACCTCGATCAGGTTGATGCGGGGCTGGCCCAGTTGCCTGGCCACCAGGGGCGAGAGGGGTCGGCGGTACACCTCCTCTGGGGTCCCCCTCTGCAACACCCGCCCCTGGTCCAGCACCACCAGGCGGTCGCCCATGGACAGGGCCTCGGCCTGGTCGTGGGTCACTAGAATCATCGGGATGCCCAGCCGCCGGCGCAACAGGGCCAGCTCCACCCGCAGGGTCTCGCGCAGCTTGGCGTCGAGGTTGGTCAGGGGCTCGTCAAAGAGGAAGAGCCGGGGCCGGCGCACCAGGCAGCGGCCAATAGCCACCCGCTGCATCTCCCCGCCCGAAAGCCGGGCGGCCGGCCGGTCCAGCAAGCCCCCGATGTGCAGCAGCTCCGCCGCCCACGCCACCCGCTCGGCGATCTGGGCCGGGCTGAGTTGCCGCCCCAACGCCTTGAGGGGGAATTCGAGGTTGCGCCGCGCGCTCCAGTCCGGGTACAGGGAAAAATTTTGGAAAACCAGAGCCACGTCCCGCTTGGCCGGGGACCAGTGGGTAATCTCCTCCCCTCCCATCTCGATGCGCCCGGTAGCGGGGGCTTCCAGGCCGGCGATGGCCCGCAACAGGGTGGTCTTGCCCGCACCGGTGGGCCCCAGCACCACCAGCAGTTCGTCGGGCCCCACCTCCAGGTCCACCTCCCGCAGGGCCCGGACCGGGCCGTAGCGCACCGACACCCCCGCCAGGCGCAGGAAGGCCCCCATCATCGCCCCCTCCCCGTAGCGGGGTCGAAGAGCCGCACCCGCCCCATCTCCGCGCTCAACCCCACCTCCTCACCAACGGCCCTCCCCCCTTCACCCTCCACCCGCACCGCAAGCCGGCCGGCCGGGGTGTCGAGGTATAGGTACCGGCAGGCCCCCAGGTACTCGTCCATGGCCACCCGGCCCCGAAGCGGCCCCTCGGGGTCCAGGCGCAGATACTCGGGCCGCACCCCCAGGGTGGCCGGCCCGTCAGGGAAAACCTGCGCCAGGGGCAGGGACCAGCCCTCCCCGGCAAAGCGCCCTGCCCGCACCTGGCCGGCGATGAAATTCATCCCCGGGCTGCCGATGAAGTGGGCCACGAAGAGATCCGCCGGCCGGTCGTAGACCTGATCGGGCGGTCCCTGCTGGCGGATTAACCCGCCCTCCATCACCACCACCCGGTCGGCCAGGCTCATGGCCTCCTCCTGGTCGTGGGTAACGTACAGGGTAGTGACCCCCGTCTCCAACTGCTGGGCGCGGATCAATTCGCGCAGCTCCAGGCGCAACTCCACGTCGAGGGTGCCCAAAGGCTCGTCCATCAGGTAGAGACGGGGCCGCCGCACCATGGCCCGGGCCAGGGCCACCCGCTGCTGGTCCCCGCCCGAAAGCTGCTCGGGCAGCAGCTCGGCCAGGGAATTCAGCCCCAGGCGCTGGAGCACCTCGGAGGCCCGCTGCCGCCGGTCGGCCTTTTTCACCCCCATACATGCGAGGGGGAATTCGACGTTCTCGCGCACCCGCAGATGGGGGTAGAGGGCGTAGAACTGAAAGACAAAACCCACGTCCCTGGCCCCCGGCGGCAGGGAGGTGATCTCCCCGCCCCCCACCTCGATGCAACCGGCCGTGGGGGTCTCCAGGCCGGCCACCATGCGCAGGGTGGTGGTCTTGCCGCAGCCCGATGGCCCCAAGAGGACCACGAACTCCCCCTCCCCGCATTCCAGGTCGATGCCCCCGACCGCCCGGGTGCCGTCCGGGTAGGTCTTCTCCAGGCCGCGAAGGCAGAGGAAACTCATGGCCGCTCCCGCACCACCAGATGGGAGGTGAGGATGTGCAGCAGGCTGAAGCAGGCGGTGGCGAAGAAACCCCAGCGCAGGCCCCCCTGCCACCAGGGCTGCAGCATCAGCCCCGCGCCCAGGGCCATGCCGGCCCGGGCGATGCGATCGAGCCAGGTGATCATCGCTTAATGGTCCCGAAGCTGACCCCCCGCAACAGGTGCCGGCGCACCAGCACGGTGAACACCACCATCGGCGCCACGAAGAGCAGCACCCCGGCGGCGATCTGCGGCCAGGGCAGGCCCTGCACGTTGCCCTGGAGGCCTGCGAAGAAGACCGGCACGGTGACAGCCTGCTGGTTGTTGAGGGTCATGGCAAAGCCGTACTCGTTCCAGGCCGAGATCAGGCAGAAGACCCCGGTCACCGCCATTCCGGGGGCGGCGCGGGGCACGGTGATCCGCCAGAATACCTGGAGGCGGGTGTACCCGTCCACCAGGGCCGCCTCCTCGTACGCCCTAGGGATCTCGTCGATGAAGCCCTTCATCAGCCACACCGCCAGGGAGAGGTTGAAGGTGGTGTAGAGCAGGACCAGGCCCAGGTGGGTGTTCTGGAGATCGAATTCGCGGTACATCATCAGCACCGGCATCACCACCGCCAGGGGCGGCAGGAAGCGGGTGGAGAGGATGAAGAAGAGCCAGTCCCGCGCCCCGCCGATCTGGAAACGGCTGAAGCCGTAGGCGCAGGCCGTGCCCAGCGCCACCGCCCCCAGGGTGCTGAGGAGGCCGATCAGGACACTGTTCCACAAGTAATGGAAGAAGGGCTGGGCCGCTCCGGCGTAGGTCTGGTTGAGCTGGCGGTAGGCCGCCAGCGTGGGGGCGTACCAGATCCCCTCCTCCGATCCCGAAGGAGAGGGCAGCAGCTTTGGCTGGATGCTGATGCTGGTGTTCTTGTCCTTGAGCGAGGTGATTCCCAGCCAGGCCAGGGGCAGGGAGGCGACGCCGAAATAGACGGCGACCAAGAACCAGCGCAGGATCTTCACGCCGCCCCCCGCTGCCGCAGCCTTTCCAGGTAGCGTAAGAAAACGCTGGCCAGGGCGATGACCAGCACCAGCACCACGTAGGAATAGGCCGTGCCCAGGCCCACCTTGCCGTCGCGGAACATCACCTGGTAGAGCAGGGCGCTGAGGGTCTGGGTAGCCGCGTCGTTGGGCCCGGTGATGGCCATGACCAGGTCGAATTGCTTGAGCGCGTCGGTGGCCCGCAGGAGCACCGCCAGGCCCAAGAGCGGGGCGCACATGGGCAGGGTGAGGCGGCGGAAGACCCGCCAGGGCGAGGCCCGGTCAATGGCCGCCGCCTCATAGAGGTACGGGGGAATGGCGTTGAGGGCGGCCAGGCCAATCAGCATCATGAAGGGGGTCCACATCCACACGTCCAGCATGAGGATGGAAAAGAACTTGAGCTTGGGATCGGTGATCCACTGGGGCTGGCCCAGGCCCAGGGCGGCCAGCCCCTGGTTGAGGACCCCGTAGCTGCCGTTGAGCACCAGCTTCCAGTAGATGCCCATCACCGCCGGGGGCAGCATCATGGGCACGAGTAGCAGGGTGAGCAGGGCGGACTTGAAGCGGAAACGCGCCTTCAGGCACAGGGCCAGGGCGAAACCCAGGACCAGTTCGATGGCTACGGCCAGGGCGGCGAAGAGGGCCGTGGTGCGCAGGGCCGCCGCGTACTGGGGGGCCCGGAAAACCAGGCCGTAGTTGCTACTCCCCACCCCCTGGGTTTCCCCGCCCACCAGGTCCGCGTCGGTGAAACTGAGGAAGATGCTGTAGAGCAGGGGGAAGACGTTCATGGCGATGAGCAGGAGGAGGGCCGGCGCCACGAAGCCGTACTTGAGCCAGTCCCTCCTCCCGCTCACCCCGCCGTCCCTCTCACTTAAGCAGGCCGGCCTGCTGCATAATGAGTTCGTGCTCCTCGGCGAGTTGGTCGAGGGCCGCTTGCGGGGTCTTCACCCCGTCGAGGGCCTCGCCCAGGTGCAGCACGGCCTTGGCCAGCAGCTCGTTGTACACCGGCACGTTCCAGAAGTCCTGCAGGTGGTCCAGCGAGGCGGCGAAGGTGGCGTTGTAGGGCGACGCCGCGGCAAACGCCTCGCTCTTGAGCAGGGCGGTGTTGGCGGTGAAGGCCCCAGGATAGGTGATCCACTTCTCCTGCACCCGCGGTTGCTGGAACCAGGCGATGAACTGCTTGGCCAGTTCCTGCTGGGCCGCCGGCACCTTGGTGGAGATGCTGAAGCCCTGCCCGCCCAGGCTGATGGCCCGCTGGCCGTCCTTGCCGGGCATGACGAAGAAACCCACCTGATTCCCCATGCTGGCCACCACGCCTGGATAGAAGGGGAAATAGTCCAGCACCATGGCGGTGGAGCCGTTGCTGAAGGCGTCGAGGGTGACAGAATAGTCGGCGTTGCTGCCCCCGGGCGGGGTGAAGGCCAGCAGATCCTTTAGGAACTGCAGGGCCGCGGCTGCCTGCGGGGTGTTGAGGTGCCCCTTGATCGCAAAGGTGGCCGGGTCCCCCCAGGACCCGCCCCAGGACCAGAGGAAGGGCTGGAAGCCCATGACGATCGAGTCGTACTCCCGGCCGGTCAGAAGCGAGCAGCCGTAGCGCTTCTGCTCGGGGTGGTGGAAGAACTCGGCCAGGTCGCGGAACTCGGCCCAGGTATCGGGGGGTTTGAGGTCCCGGCCGTACTTGGCTTTGAAGGACGCCTGATTTGCCGCGTCCTCGAACCAATCTTTTCTGTACATGAAACCGAGCGCGTCGGTCTCGCAGGGGCGGCGAAGTAACTGCCGCTGCCGGGGGGGTACTCGCACAGGTACTTGGCGGCGCGGGGGTGGATGGTCTTGATATCCACCGCCGTGGGCAACCAGTCGCTCAGGTCCAGGTACAGGCCCTTGGTGGCCCCCCGGCCTATCCACTGGCTGTCGCCCACCACCACATCGAAGTCGGTCTGTTTGTTGCCGAAGTTGAGGAAGACCTGCTCCTGGTACGAGGGCCAGGGGATCTGGTGTACCTTGACCCCGATCCCGGTCTCCTGCTGAAATTCTTTGCCCAGGGCCTGCAGGGCGTCGGCCGGGGCCCACTGGGCCCACCAGATGGTGACGGACTGTTCCTGAGCCCTGGCGCCCCCGGCCAGCAGCAGGGCGCACAGCACCCCGTGTGTGAGCTTCTTCATACGCTATCTCCCGTTGAGGGGTTGGCTACCATTCCTTCTTGCCGGTCTCCCGGGTCCCGCTCATCTCCTGGGCCGCGGCCTCCTTCTGGGCCACCCAGGCCCCCACTGCGTCCACCTTTGCCGGCTCGACCCCGGCGGCCCGGCTCCCCCACTCCTTGAAGGCCGCCAGCAGGGCTGCGGCCTTGGTGGGGTCGTGCAGGAAGAGCCACTCGTACGCCTGCTGCGCCTCCTCCACCCGGTTGAGGCCCAGGTACGCCTCGCCGCGGTACTCGACGGCCTCGGCGTACTCGGGCTGGAGGGCGAGGGCAGCGTCATAGGCTTTGAGGGCCCCCGGGTAGTCGCCGGTCTTGCGCAGGGCATAGCCCAGGCTGCTGAAGGCTTCGTGGAATTTGGGGTTCAGGCGGGTGGCCTCCCGCTGGGCGGCGATGGCCTTCTCGTACTCGGACCCTACCTTGGCCATCTCCTTCTGCGGGTCCTTGGCTTTGGCCGCCTTCTTCTCGTGGTCCCAGGCCTTCTGCTGGTGCTCCAGTCCCCGGTTGTAGTGCTCGGTGGCCTGTTGCTCGGGGGTGAGGACCGCCGGGGCTGGGGCGGGCCGGGGCGCACTGGAGGCGGCCCACAGGGCTGCAGACAGGATCAGGGCGATGGATGAAGTGATGGCGAGCCGGTACATGGGCACCTCACTTTTTTGGCCAGGGGAAATCCGCCTTGAACTCCTCGCGGCCCCGGATGCCCAGGCCCAGGACGCGGAAGAGCCCCCCGCCCCGGTAGGCGCGGCCGTAGTCGTCCCAATCGTACCCCACCGGGTCCAAAGCGGAGCCGGGCTCACACTTGTAGTCGGCGGAGGTGAAGTAGAGTTCGTCCAGGTCCTTGCCCCCGAACATGGCGCTGGAGGTCTGTTTGGCCGGGGTCTGGATGCGCCGCTCTTCCTTTCCATCGGGGTCAAAGCGGATGATGCAGGCCCCGAACCAGTTGGCGCTCCAGACAAAACCCTCGGCGTCCACGGTCATGCCGTCGGGCACCCCGTCGCGGTCCGAGACCTTGACGAAGACCCGCTGCCTGGAGATCTCGCCGGTCTCCTTCTGGTAATCGTACGCATAGATGGTCCGCGCCGCCGCGTCAGTATAGTACATGGTCTTGAGATCCGGCGAGAAGCCCATGCCGTTGCTGCAGCCGATGCCCTCGGCGGCGATGCTCACCTTGCCGTCGGGGTCGAAGCGGTAGAGTTTTCCGGGTTTGTCGCCGAAGTACGAGCCGGCGAAGACCCGCCCGCCCGGGTCGCCGATCACGTCGTTGAAGCGCAGCGGTTCCCCCTCGTGGCTTTCGGGCTGGAAGCGCACCCAGTCCGCGTCCGAGCGCCACAACAAGATCCCGTCCCAGATGCACAGCACGTACCCGCCCTGGCGGTTCTGGACAAAGCCGCCCACCTTGGCCCCCTGGTGGATGAGCGTATTCTTACCGGTGGCCGGGTCGTAGCTGAAGAGTTTCCCGTTGTGGATGTCGGTCCACAGGAGCTTCTGCTCCTCGGGGTTCCACAAGGGGCCTTCGCCCACCAGGGCGTTTTCCTCGGCCAGTTTCTCGATCTGCATGGGGGTCTCCTTTCGCGGGGATTGGCGGCTAATTATATAAAAAACCCCCGCCCCCACCAAGTGATGACAGCAGGTGGACCAGGCGTCCATTACGGGGGCAGTCGCCTCCACCGCCAGGAAGGAGCCTGGGAGGATGACTCCGACCTGACCGGCTAACGGGTGCAGTCCCCCTGCGGCCGCAGGTGGACCCATGTGCGCGTCCACACCGACGAGGGTATCGCGGTGATGACGCCAGGAGGGGTTGAGAGGAGAGCGGAGATTTGCGAGCAGGATGGGAAGGACGCGCCTGGAGAAACACCGGAAGGGTATCCCCGGCCCCCCGGCGCTCTAGAACCGATCCACCCGCAGCAGGCTCAGATCGAACTCGGGCGAGCCGCAGACCACCTGGGCCACCAGCTTGCCGGTGATCGGCCCTAGCGACAGGCCGATCGTGGCATGGCCCGCGGCCACCGTGAGATTCCCGCACCCGGGCGCCCGCCCCAGGAAGGGCAGGCCATCGGGCGTGGCGGGCCGGAGCCCTCGCCAGATCTCGACCAGTTCCAGTTTCGCCGGCTCGATCTGGGGCAGGTACGATGGCACCGCCCGCAGGATGGCCTCCACCCGCCGCTGGTTGATACGCAGATCCAGTCCCGCCAGCTCCAGGGTCCCGGCGAAGCGCAGCCACTCCCCCATCGGCGTCACCCCCACCTTGGCCTCGCCCAGAAGCAGCGGCACCGCCGGGCAGGGCAGGGGCTTCTTGAGGGTGATGCTGTATCCCTTGGCCGCCTGGATGGGCAGGGATAGCCCCGCCTGCCGGGCCAGCAGCGGCGACCAGGAGCCCGCGGCCAGCACCACCTCGCGCGGGGCAAAATCCCCCCGCGTGGTCCGCACCAGCACTATGCGCCCGCCCTCCCGCCTCAGTTCCAGCACCTCGGTCTGGGTCAGCACCTCGGCGCCCCGCAGGTGTTGCCCCATCCCCCGCACGAAGCGGTCGGGCACCAGGTGGGCGTCCTGGGGGTAGTACACCCCGCCCTCCACCCGCGCTTCCATCCCCTCCAGGGCCTCCACCCCGGCCCGGTCCAGCACCTGCGGGGGCAGGCCGGCCCCGCCCAGGCGTTCGCCCTCCGCGATCCCGGCTTCCAGCCCGGCCCTGGTCCTGAAGGCGTAGAGGGCGCCCCGCTCCTCGTAGGCGCAGGCCATGCCCTTCAGGCGGGTCAACTCGGCGAAGAGCCCCTTGCTGGCCAGGTGGAGATCGCGCAGAAGGGGCAGGGCCCGCCGCACGTGGTTCTCGTTGCCCGTGCGCCAGAAATTCCACAGCCAGCGCCACAGGGCCGCGTCCCAGCGCGGCGCGACGTAGAAGGGGCTCTCCGGGTCCAGCATCCACTTCAGGGCCTTGAAGGCCACCCCTGGCGCGGCCAAAGGCACGCTGTGACTGGGCACTACCAGGCCGGCGTTGCCGTAGGAGCTGCCCGCGCAGAGTTCCCCCTTCTCCACCAACACCACCTGCCGGCCCTGCTTTCCCAGGAAATAGGCCGCGCAGACCCCCACCACCCCGCCGCCGATCACCAGCACCTCGACCTCGCGCTTCATCGATTCCGTCTCAGAAAGGCCACACCAGGGGCGCCAGGAGCACGGTCACCACCCCGGCCACAATGTTCAGGGGCAGGCCGATGCGGCTGAAGTCGGTGAAGCGGTACCCGCCCGGTCCGTAGATCATGAGATTGGTCGTATAGCCGATGGGAGTGGCAAAGGCCGCGGAGGCCGCCATCATCAACGCCATGATATAGGGCATGTGGCTGACGTGCAGGCTGGAGGCCGTGGCCATGGCGATGGGAAAAACCAGCACCGCCGCGGCGTTGTTGGTCAGCACCTCGGTGAAGACCAGGGCCATGAGGTAGATCAGGACCAGGGAGGTCCACGGATCGCCCCCAGCTATGGCCGCCAGGGCCCCGGCGATATGGGCGGCAGCCCCGCTTACCTCCAGGGCCTTGCCCAGGCCAAAGGAAGCGGCGATGACCACCAGGACCTCCCAGTCGATGGCCCGGTACGCCTGCAGCCGGCTGCAGCAACGGGTGAGGATCATGGTCCCGGCCGCCAGCACGGCGGCGCTGAGCATGCTCATCAGTTCCAGGCTGGCCGCCCCGATCATCGCCGCCAGGATGCCCAGGGCGATCCAGGTGCGCTCGTGCCGCGGCGGGCTGGAGTCCTCCAGGCGGCTGACCAGGAAGAAGTCGCGGGAGTTGCGCTGCTGATCCACAAAGGAGGGATGGGCCTCCAGGAGCAGGGTGTCGCCGGGGCGCAACACGATGTCGCCGATCTTCTGGCGCAACTGTTCCCCGTTGCGGGCCACCGCCACCACCGCCGCATGGTACACGGCGCGGAAGCGCCCCTCGCGGATGCTGCGGCCCACCAGGGGGCAGGAGTCCGAAACCACCGCCTCGATCAGGCTGCGGTTGGCGCGGGGTGCGTCGAGCTTGAAGACCTGGTCCGTGGCCGGCGCCAGCCCGCGGATCTTGTGCAACTCCACCACCGACTCGACGATGCCCACGAAGACCAGCCGGTCATTGGCCCTGAGCCTTTCCTGGGAGGAGACGGCGGCCAGCACCTCGTCGCCCCGGTCGATCTCCATCAGGTACATGCCCTGGAGGTGCCGCAGCCCCGCCTCCTCGATGGTCCGGCCCACCAGGGGGCTGTCGGGGGCCACCAGCATCTCCACGGTGTACTGGCGGGGGTCTTCGAGGCGCTTGAGCGGGGGCTGGCGCTCGGGCAGGAGCCAGCGCCCCACGGCCAGCATGTAAAGCAGGCCCGCCAGGGCGGTGGGCACCCCCACCCAGGCCGGGGCGAAAAGGCCCAACTGCTCGCCCGTGGTCTTGGCCAAGAGGCCGCTGACCACCAGGTTGGTGCTGGTCCCCACCAGGGTACACAGCCCGCCCAGCACCGTGGCAAAACTGAGGGGGATGAGCAGGCGCGAGACCGAGAGCTGGTGCTTCTTGGCCCACTCCACCACCACCGGCAGCAGCATGGCGACGATGGGGGTGTTGTTGACGAAGGCGCTGATGGCCGCCGCCGGCAGCATCAGCCGGACCTGGGCCTGGACGATGGTGAGGGGCCGGCCCAGGACCCGCTGGGCCAGGACGGCGATGCCGCCGGTCTCCTTGAGCCCGGCCACCACCGCAAAGAGCACCCCCACAGTGACCATGCCCTCGTTGGCCAGGCCGGCCAGGGCCTGCTCCGGGGTAAGCACCCTGGAGACCAACAGGGCCACCAGGGTGCCCACCATCACCAGGTCGACGCTGAGACGGGTGAAGGCCAACAGCCCCAGCATCAGCCCCAGGAGGCCGAGAGTGAACCAGGCTTCCCCTCCCATCAGTTGCCGGCCACCGCCTTGGCCCCCCCGCCTATGGCCCTGGCGAGCTGGCCGATGCGGCTGCGGGTGTGGTCAGGGTGCATGCCGATGAGCACCGCCCGATTGAGGATATCGAGGGAGTCCTGGCACATGCCCTTGGTGTACCGCACCCGGCACTTCTTGTTGGCGGGGATCTTGAAGGGGTCCAGGGCCGGGTGGTGGGCCCCCTGGTAGCGCAGGATGGGGTCCCAGCGGGTGTACACGTGCCGGCCGGTGTCCATGGGCAGGAAGGCCCCCACCTTCTGGGCCCGCAGGTGGTCGCAAAAGGCGCGGGCGGTCTTCTCGTTCCTGAAGCAAAAGCCCAGGTGGGTGCCGCATTCGTGCTCCAGGCTGTTGTTCTTAATGGAGCGCAGCCCCGCTTGGATACCCACCTCAAGCAATTCCTGCTTGTGGCTGCGCATCCGCTTCAGCATATCCGCAAGGCGACCCAACTGCACGTTGAGCAGGGCCCCGGAGAACTCGTTGGCGCGGAAATTGTGCCCGGCGAACTGGAGATCCTCCCGTTTGTCCTCGGGGTTCCAGTAGTAGGCGCAGCAGTCCACCGCCACCGAGCCGCGCAGGAAGGCCCGCTCGTCATTGGTGACGAAACCGCCGCCCTCGCCGGCGCTGATGTTCTTGAAAAAATTGAAGCTGAAGCCGGTGGCGTGGCCAAAGTTGCCCAGCTTCTTCCCCTTGTATCCCCCGCCCACGGCCTGGCAGGCGTCCTCGACCACCAGCAGTTTGTGCCTCCGGGCGATGCGCATGATCTTGTCCATGTCACAGGGCAGGCCCACCATGTGCACCGGGATCACTGCCCTGGTGTGGCGGGTGATGCGGCGCTCCAGGTCTTTGGGCGAGAGGGTGAGGGATTCATCTACGTCGGCCACCACCGGGATGGCGCCGGCGGCCAGCACCGCCAGGGCCGTGGCCATGTAGGTGTAGGAAGGGACGATCACCTGGCAGCCCGGACCGATCCCCAAACCCACCAGGGCCGCGTACAGGGCCGTGGTCCCGCTGGTGGTCAGACGGGCGTGTTTCACCCCCACGTGCCTGGCCCAGTCCTTCTCGAAGCGGGCGCATTCGGCCCCTTCGTAGTAGCGGAACATCCGGCCGCTCTGGATCACCTTCCTGACGCGCCGGACCTCTTCCTCGCCCATGCGGTACATCAGTGCCTCCTCTCAGTGTGTGATGCCGGCCAAACGGAAAAAGTTGATCAAGATTTCTTTGCCCTGCGGGTATTCCTCCTGCCAGGCTTCGGGGTGGAACTGGGTGCTCCACAGGGGCCGCTCCCGGTGCTTCATCCCCTGGATGCGGCAGTTTCCGCTGGTGGCGATCAGCTCGAACCCGGCGGGCAATTGCTTGATCTCGCAGGTGTGGGACTCGCGCACCACAAAGGGATCGGGCAGGCCGGCGAAGAGCGGGTCCGCCCCCACCTTCTGGATGGGGTAGAAGCCCTGTTCGACGAAGTACCCTGCGTTGTCTGGGCTCACCGCGCCCACCTGGGCCTCGCCGGGCAGGAGCCGGCGCATGGGCTCGTCCTCCACCTTCTGCATGTTGCGGAAACCCCGGTTGTACATGAAGCCCAGCAACTGGTGGCTGCCGCAGAAGGCCAGGGCGGGAATCTGGGGCGTGGCCTTCACCAGGTCTTCAAAGACGTAGAACTCCTCCACCTCAAAGTCGCGGAACCAGGTGCCGCAGCCGCTCAACAGCAGGGCGCGGGGCCTGAGGCTGCCCACAAGCTCGGGAGTGGCCTGGGTCATGTGCAGCACCAGGCAGGGCTCGCCGGAGAGCTGCTCGAACCTACGCTTGAGGTTGAAATCTCCGTTGCCCGCCTCGTAATTCTCCAGGGTCTCAACCCGCACCCAGATGATCATCGCTGCTCTCTCCGCCAGTGTCATGGACTTGGTGCAATATACCCCCCGGCCTCCCCTGCCAGCAAGCGCCGCGATTTGCCGGGAAACGCGCATTTGCTAATATTTTTTGGAAACCCATGAAGGGATCGCCGATGACGAGGCCGTTGCTCATTGCCATTGCTCTTGGATGGACCCTGCCGCCAGAGGTTGCCCAGGCCCAGGAGGTGGACCGCGGACAGCTCGAACAGATCGAGGACCACACCGAGTCCCTGGCCAACCAGCTCCACGACCTCTCCCTGGCTTTGCGCGCCCGCAACCTGGAAAAGCTGGCCACTCACTTCTCGCACCGCATGGTCGGCGCCGGCCTGCCGGTCCCAACCGGCGATCTTACCCCGGAGTTGAGGTGGATGTCCCAGCGCCGCCTCGGACCCATCCCCAAAGACCTGGACCGCGCCCAGTTCGTCGCCACCTGGTCCGCCTTCCTCGACCGGCTCTCCAAGGTAGAAGACGTCCGTTTCAAGGTGAAGCAGGCCACCTACCCACAGCCGGGGCATGCCGACGCCAGCATCTACTTCTACGTCATTGCCCGCGATCCCCAACGACAGCGCGAATGGGCTGAAGGCCGGGCCCATCTCGAAGCCGCCCTGCAACCCGACAGCACCTAGCTGATCGACCACTTCGAGGTCTACCAGTTCACCGACCGGGTCGCCACAGCCGAGTTGTTCAGCGAGGTGACCCTGCCGGCCGGGGTGTACCTGGCCGTGCCGCCTTTCAGCACCCCCGGCAACCAGCGCTTCACCTCCCGAGGGGTGGCGGCGTGCGACGTGGACCAGGACGGCCTGGTCGATGCATTTGCCACCGGCCTGGCAGAAAACTTCCTCTATATCAACAAGGGGGACGGTACCTTTGAGAACCGGGCGGCCCGGGTGGGGCTCCAGATCACCCCCCAGACCACGGCCCCGCTCTTCCTCGAAAGCGACGGGGACGGCGACGAGGATCTCTTCCCTTCGACCCAGGGCGAGCAGATCCTTTAGGAGAACCGCCTGGTCCCCGACGGGCACCTGGCCTTGGTCGATATCTCGCAACAGGCGGGATCGCGGTGCCGGCCCAGGGCTACAGCGCCGTGGCCGGCGACGTCAACCTCGACGGCCGCCCCGACATCTACGTGGCCTCTTACAACCATTACGGCCTGGTGATGCCCAATTCCTGGCATCAGGCCACCAACGGCACCCCCAACCTGCTCTTCATCAATCAGGGCGGCAACCGCTTCGCCGAACAGGCCGCCCAGTGGGGTGTGGCCGACAACCGCTGGAGTTACGCGGCACAGATCGCCGATCTCAACGAGGACGGCCGCCCCGACCTCTACCTGGCCAACGACTTCGGAGAAAAGGCCTTCTACCTCAACGATGGAACTCGCTTCCGCGATGTCGCCGCTGAGCGCGGCATGCTCGACCCGGGCAACGGCATGGGGCTTTTGCTGGGCGACTTCGACAACGACGGCGACCTGGACCTGCATATCACCAACATGTCCTCCACTGCCGGCAACCGGATCATCAAACGCCTCTTTCCGGAAGCGACCACCCAGCGGGAGGACACCCGGGTGCTCAACAAATTGGCCGCCGGCAATACCCTCTTCCGGAATCTGGGGGGCGGCAATTACGAGGATGTGAGCGCGGCTATGGGACCCTTCCCGGCCAACTGGGCCTGGGGCGGGGGGGGGTTCATCGACATCGACAACGACGGTTGGGAGGATCTCCACACCCCCAACGGCTTCATCACCGGCAAGTCGCTGAAAGACACCTGAAGCCTGTTTTGGCGCCACGTGCTGGCGTCTACCGTGGAAATGGAGCAGGCCACTACCATCTTGGCAAGATCTTCAGCGAGGGGTTCTCTTTCAGCGGTTTCGAGCGCGACAAACTCTTCCTCAACAACCAGGGTCAGAAGTACATCGAGGTATCGGGGCTCAGCGGGCTCGATTCGGTGAGCGACGGGCGCGGCGCGGCGTACGGGGATTTCGACAATGACGGGGACCTGGACGTCTTCCTGACCACCCTACAGGGGCAAATACACTACCTGTTCCGGAACAACGTCGGGCAGGAGAATCACTTCGTCCGGGTGAGCCTGGAGGGGCGCGCCAGCGGCCAGGACGCGTAAGGCGCTGAGGTGCGCCTCAAGACTTCGGCCGGGGGGCTCACCAAGATCAAGGCCGGCGGCTCTGGCTTCATCTCCCAGAGCGACCCCCGGTTGCTCTTCGGCCTGGGGAACGACGCGCAGGCCGAGTGGCTCGAAGTGCGGTGGCCGGCGGGGACGCGGCACCAATTCGGGCCGGTGCCGGCCGGCGCCGCGGTGAAGGTGGTCGAGGGCCAGGATGTGCTCCTGCAGCTGGAGGAACGGCGGTTCTCCCTGCCGCAGCCGGCCCAGGCCGGGGACTTCGTCCACCACACCCTGAAGAACAAGCCTGGCGACCTGTTCCCGTCCATTCCGCTCAAGCCCTTGCAGGGCCAGGCCGTCGACTTCGCGGCGCTGCGCCAGCCGGGCAGGACCTATCTGGTCAACCTGTGGGCCACCTACTGCGTGCCCTGCCGCGAGGAGATGCCGCACCTGCAGCGCCTCTATCCCGAACTGCAGCGCTCCGGGGTGGAGATCCTGGGCGTCAGCCCCGACATGGGCAAAGCCCAAGCCAGGATCCCGGAGATGATCTCGCGGATGGGGATCGAATACCCGATCTTCACCACCGAACCTTCGGCCTTTGAGCAGTTGTTCGCCGGCGAGGAGATCACCATCCCGCTCTCCTTCATCGTCGGACCCGACGGCCGCATCGCAGAGGTTTTTTCGGGCTGGTCATCGGTAACCGAAGCCCGGCTGCGGGACCTGATCCGCTGAAGGTCAGATCCCGGCTGCACACCAGCCACGCCGGAAACCAGCTCACCCGGTGTACTCCGCCAGCCGGCGCTCTAAACGGCCGGCGCTGTCCTGCAGGCCGCCCTCGCGGTTGCGCGAGGTCCACAGCCGGCGGTGCTCGCCCAGGATCTGCCGCAGCTCCGCCGCCAGCCGGCGTTTCACTCCGCTCCGTCCCACCGTCCCCTGCCGCAGGGCCAGGCCCCGCTCGCAGGCGTGGCGGAGCAGGGCTAGGGTATTGGCGTACTCATCGCGCACCAGCGCCCCCTCCACCCCTTCCATGCGCGCCAGGGAAAGGGGCGCGGCCGCCGCCTCGATGTACTCGCGGGTGGCGACCAGTCTCTTTTCCGTCACCGCCCGGTGTAACTTCTGGTTGAGGGGCCGCTGGATGATGTGGAAGAGCGGGCTGGAGTTGTGGGGCTGGTGCCCGGTGCGCAGGTAGGCGTCCCCCAGGGCTACCGCGGCCCGGCCCATCACCCCGGCCCGATCCCCGAAGGCGTGCAGGTCCAGGGCCGGCGCCCAGTCCGCCCCCTCGTTGCTGGCCCGGCACCAGGACAGGGCCGCTCCGGCGGCAAAACCGAGGTAACTGACGGGCAGATACTGCCAGTGGCCGTTGTCCCCCCAGTCGGTCATCAGGAAGCCCACCGCCGCGTTCTTCAGCCCATTCTGAGCGGCGCTCTGGAGATTGCCCAGGCAGTTGCGGGTGCGGCCGGCAATGGAGTTCCACGAGGAGGTGCCAGGGCACACGTAGAAGGGCAGGCCGGCCTCGGCGAACTTGGCCCCGTGCTCGGCAAAGGGATGGTGCGCCTCGTACCCCCACTCCAGCACCACCACGTCCCGGGGCAGTTCTTTCACTAGTTCCGGGTGCTCGATGATGATGTCCCCCCAGAAGTGCATGGTGCGGCCGTGGCGGCGCACCAGCCTGTAGATCTGTTTGAGGAAATCGAGGTACACCCGCCCCTTGCCCTTCTTCTCGCAGAGGGCTTTGCTCTTGCCCTGCCCCACATCGAAGGTCTCGTCGCAGCCCACGTTGAATTTTTGACTGCTGAAATGAGGGAGCAGCTCGTCGAAGAGTTCCCCGATCAGCTTCAGACTGCCCGGATGCGCCGGGCTCAGGCTGAAAGGCCCCTCGCTGCGGCCCCAGGGGAAGTCGAAGCCGTCGGGGCATTCGGCCAGATCGCGATAGCGGGGCAACTCCAGCCAGCGGTGCAGGTGGCCGAAGGAGTTCTGGTTGGGGACCAGCTCTATCCCCCGGGACCGGCAGTGGGCGTCGAGTTGCAGGATATCCCCGCCGGTGTACGGGCTGGACTGGGCCCAGACCTCGCGGTGATTGCGGTAGGCAAAGGTGTGCTCGGTGTACAGCTCCAAGTGGTTGAACTTCCACTCGGCCAGCTTGTCTGCCAGGGCATAGAGGGTGGGCAGGCTGGGCACCTTGTCGCGGGTCACGTCGAGCATGACCCCGCGCACCGCAAAGTCCGGGTGGTCCTCGATGCGGCCCAGAGGCAAGGCCCCCTGGCACTGGCGCAGGAGTTGGCGCAGGGTCTGCACCCCGTAACGCACCCCGGCCAGGTCCCCGCCGCTGAGTTCGATGCCTTTCTCGCCGATGTCGAGGCGGTAGCCCTGGGCCGGCAAGCCCCGCCGCAGGCCCAGGCGCACCATCCCCCCCTCCCCGGCCCCCAACTCCCAATGCACCTGCTGCAACTGCGCCAGATCCCCCTGCACCTGCTGGGCCAAAGGCAAAAGCTGAGCCACGTCGCCAGCACAGACGATGCGCCCAGTGGCGGGCAGAACCAGCGCCCCGTGGCGCGGCGAGACCCGGCGCGGCTGGGGCAGGAGCACCGTTTTTTTCAGGGAAGCGGACATGGCGCACCTCCTTCTCAAGTGTGGAGCGGAGGGGAGATGACCCCAGCGGGGTGGGCCGCGAGGGTTGGCGCAGCGGCAGGTGGGGGGGTATTCCTCTGGGACCGGAGTGGGTCGCTCCCCGACGGGACAAAATCCCCTGGGTGCGCCATCAGGGTTTCTCCTCTTCGGCGGAGGCCTGATCCAAGGCGGCGCGTTCCTCCAGGGTCAGTTTGAGCTCGAGAGCCCCGAAAACCTCCTCCACCTGCTCGGGATAATCCGGGCCGATGATGGGGGCGCTGATCTCGGGGTGGTCCAGAATCCAGGCGATGGCCACCTGGGCCGGGGTGGCGTCCCTGGCGGCGGCCAGGTCGATGAGGGTCTGCACCACCCGGTCGGCCCGGGGGGTCATGGTTTTCTCGAAATCGTACTGCCCCCCACTCCAGGGGGTGTTCGGGGGCGGGGTCTGGCCCCGCCGGAAGCGCCCGCTCAAAAGGCCGATGGCCAGGGGGCTGTAGGTCATCATGCCCAGGCCGTGCCGCCGGCAGCGGGGCAGCAACTCAGGCTCACACTCCTGGCGGTGGAGCAGGTTGTAGTGGTTCTGGAGGCAGGCCAGGGGATCGTACCCGCCCGCCTGGGCCACCCACAGGGCCTCCACCGCCTGGGCCGCGCTGAAGTTGCAGGCGCCCACGTAGCGGGCCTTGCCCTGGCGCACCAGGTCGTCCATGGCCCGCAGGGTCTCTTCGAGGGGGGTTTCGGCATCCCAGTTGTGCAAGAGGTACAGGTCGAGGTGGTCCAGGCGCAGGCGCTTGAGGCTGCGCTCCACCTCTCGCATGATGTGAAAACGCGAGAGCCCCCGGTCGTTGGGTCCCTCGCCGATGGGGCTCCAGACCTTGGAGGTGATGAAGAGGTCGTCGCGCTTCCCCATCCCCGCCACCGCCCGGCCCAGCACCTCCTCGCAGCGGCCACCGAAGTAGTAATTGGCGCAGTCGAGGAAATTGCATCCGAGCTCTATTGCCTTTTCGATGACCTTGATACAGGTCCCTTCGTCGCTCTGCCCGTTCCAGAAAGCCCGGAATGCCGTCCCCAAGCAGATCCGCGAGACCTTGACCCCGGCCTGCCCCAGCTTGCGGTATTCCATCTAGCCGCTCGCTCCTTTCACGCTCCACACCGATCCCGTGGTGTAGGTATTGCGCTCGGAGCAGAGGAACTCCGCCACCTCGGCCACCTCCTCGGGGTCGGAGTAGCGGCCAATGGGCGTCCCTGGATTGGCCAGGTGCTCGGCGGAGAAACGCGGCACCACCATGTCGGTGAGGGCCCGACCGGGTTCGACCCCATTGACCAGGACCCCCTGCTTGGGCCAGGCATTGCCCAGGGACTGGACCAGGCAGTAGACCGCGGCCTTGGACACGCAATAGGGCACCTGGTTGGGCGAGCCGAAACGCGCCCCCGAGGTGATGGTGACGCAGCGGCCCCAGCCCCGTTCCAGCATGTGGGGCACCGCGGCCTGGTGCGCCAGGTACACGCCGTGTACGTTGATGCGCATCACCTTGTCGAACTGACCGATGGGCTGCTCGAAGAAAGGTTTCTCCCAGCCCAGGATACCGGCGCAGCAGATCAGGATATCGAGCCGGCCAAAGACCTCGACGGCCCGAGCCACCGCCTGTTGCATTGCCGCCTCGTCGGTCACGTCGGTCTCGACGAACGCGGCCCTCTGCCCCAGGGCCTCGATCTCCTTGACGGTTTCCGCTCCTCTTTCGGCCAGCACGTCGGCGATGAGGATATCCCTCCCCGCCTCGGCCAGGCGCAGGGCGCAGGCCCGCCCCAACCCCCTGGCTCCGCCGGTGATCAGGGCGGCGCGCCTTTCCACGGGCGCGGCAAAACGCAGTTGCGGCATCTCCAACTCCTTGTCGGCTGCCCTTACAAGGCTGATAATATAGAGGATTTCCCCCCTCCATACCACCGAGAGCCCGCCATGAAAATCGACCGCATCGAGTCCTTCCTCATCGGCAACAGCTACGTGACCCGCATCCACACCGACACCGGTCTGAGCGGCGTCGGCTCCACCGCCTGCTGGGGCTACCCCGAGGCCGTGCAGAAGGTGGTGGAGGTTTTCGCCAAGTATCTCATCGGCCAGGACCCCCTGCGCATCGAGCACCACTGGCAGTACCTCTATCGGATGGGGCCCTTCCGGGGTACGGTGCTGTGCGGGGCCCTCAGCGCCGTGGATATCGCCCTGTGGGATATCAAGGGCAAACACTTCCAGGCCCCGGTCTGGCAGCTTTTGGGCGGCAACTGCCGGGACCAGATCCGCCTCCATCTGATGAATGGCGGCTCCACCCCCGAGTCCATGCACCAGGTGGCCAAGGAAGCCCTCGCCGAGGGTTTCACCGCCCTCAAGTTCGACCCGGTGGTGGGCAATTACTACGACATGGCCGAGGACCGGATGGTGAAGACCGCCCGCGACCTGGTGGCCGCGGCCCGCGAAGGGGGCGGCCCGGACCTGGACCTCATCGTCGAGGTCCACCGCAAGCTCACCCCCCTCTCCTCCCTGGCCCTGGCCCAGGCCCTGGCCCCCTTCAACCTCTACTTCATCGAGGACCCCATCCAGATCGACAGCATCCAGTCCCAGGCCGAGCTGGCCCGCCGCTTCCCCATGCCGGTGGGCAACGGCGAGCGCCTGACCACCATCTGGGAGTTCCGCGAGCTGCTCGAAAGGGGCGGCCCCCAGTACGTGCGCCCGGACGTGGCCCTGGCCGGGGGTCTCTCCCACTGCAAGAAGATCGCCGGCATCGCCGAGTCCTACCACTGCGCCGTGGTGCTGCACAACTTCCTCTGCCCGCTGACCACCTGCGCCTCCCTGCACCTGGACGCCAGCATCCCCAACTTTGTCACCCAGGAGTACACCAAGGGCGACGAGGCCGCCCACAACGCGGTTTACAAGGTGGCCTACAACAGAGTGGGCGGGTACATCCCCATCCCCCAGGTCCCCGGCCTGGGGGTGGAACTGGACGATGCGCTGATCGCCCAGACCCCCTTCAAATCCCTCAACAGCGCCCAGACCCCCCTGTGCAAGGACGGCTCGGTGGCGTACGCGGTGTGAGCTTGCGGCGGGGAGATGGCCCCAGCAGGGTGGGCCGGGAGGGTTAGCGAGCGGCAGGCGGGGGCATTCCTTGTTCAAGGAGTGGTCGGGTAGGGAAGTCCGCTTGAGGGGTTGGGGGAGAGCAGAGCCGCAACGCCCCAATGTATGGGCCGTTGCGGGGGTTGGACGGCAGGGCGGGGCTACCGAGCAGGGTGGGAAAGACTCGCCTTGGAAAAGGCCGCAGTGGGTCACTCCCCGACGCACCGGCAGCATCTTATACCCCCTTGCACTTTTCAATCCTTCCCTGCCCTGTGGCTTGCAGGTTACCAGCCCCGGCCCTTGCCTGCCAGCCCTCCTCTAGCGCTCCCTCCACGTAAAACAAGCACTTGCCCCGCGCTCCTCCCCCTGGCCCCGGATTTGCAGTTCTGATGGGGGGAGAGCGACCATGAATACCTGCTCCGAGTACACCGCTGCCGATCAGTACAACACCCTGCTGGACCAGGCCAGGGCCTGCATCGCCCGCAAGGAGTACCGCGCCGCCAAGACCCACGTGCGGAAGGCCCTGGGCCTCGACCCTTCCCGGCCCGAGGCCCTAAACCTGATGGGAGCCCTGCTGGAACTCGGCCGGGACTGGGGCTTTGCCCGCAAGTACTACCGGGCGGCCCTGGCCTTTGACCCGGCGTACAGGCCGGCCCAGGCCAATCTGTCCCGCACCCTGGCCTGGTGCCTGCGGGGGGAGATCTGTACTGGAATAGGGTGAATGACGGGGAACACCGCCAAAAAAACGCTCTTTTATGGGGGGAACCGAGTAACCAGCAGACAGGAAGAGCCTTCAATGGATGCTCAAACTCTCCCTCTCAAGATCCTGGTCGCCGACGACGAGGCCAGCATCCGCAAGACCCTCGCCACTTGCCTGGAGGGAGAGGGGTACGCGGTGACCGCGGTCAGCAACTACGAGGACGCCCTGGCCGAGAACGCCAGGCGAGCCTTTGACCTGGCCTTCGTGGACCTGCGCCTGGGCGAGGCCAACGGTCTGGACCTCATCCCCGGGCTCCTGGCCGAGGCCCCCTGGATCAAGATCATCGTCGTCACCGCGTACGCCTCCATCGACACCGCGGTGGAGGCCATGCGCCGGGGCGCCGCCGACTACGTTCCCAAACCCTTCACCCCGCCCCAGGTGCGCGTGGCCGCCCGCAAGGCCGCCCACATGCGCGCCCTCGAACAGCGCGTGGAGAATCTGGAGCACAGCGCCGCCCAGTTCGACGCCGACCTGGACCTGGCCAGCGCCAACCCGCTCATGCAGCAGGCCTATGAGCTGGCCCGTCAGATCGCCCCCACCGAGGCCATCGCCCTCCTGCGCGGGGAGAGCGGCACCGGCAAGAGCGTGCTGGCCCGGGCCATCCACGCCTGGAGCAGCCGGGCGGCCAAGCCCCTGGCCATCATTTCCTGTCCCACCCTCAGCGCCGAACTCCTCGAAAGCGAACTCTTCGGCCACGTGCGGGGGGCCTTCACCGGCGCGGTGCAGGACCAGCCCGGCCGCATCGCCGCCTGCGAGGGAGGCACCCTCTTCCTGGACGAGATCGGGGACCTGCCCCTGTCCATCCAGCCCAAGCTGCTGCGATTCCTCCAGGACCGCGAGTACGAGCGCCTGGGGGACCACCGCACCCGCCGGGCCGACGTGCGCATCATCGCGGCCACCAACATGGACCTGGAGCAGGCCGTGGCCGAGCGGCGTTTCCGCGAGGACCTCTACCACCGCCTCAACGTGATCCCCATCCCCATCCCACCCCTGCGCGAGCGGCCCGAGGACCTCGAGCACCTGGCCGGCCGCATGCTGGCCTCCTTCTCTCGGAGCAACCACCGGGTCTTCGCCGGCTTCACCCCCGCGGCCATCGAGGCCCTGCGGGCCTATGCCTGGCCGGGCAATGTGCGCGAATTGCGCAACGTGGTCGAGCGGGCCACCATCCTCTGCCGCCAGGAGCAGATCGACCTAGCCGACCTGCCCGAGCACCGGGCCGGAGCCCAGGCGGCCCCCAGGTTGGGCGACCTGTGCCCCCTGGCCCAGATTGAGGAGATCCACATCCGCCGGGTCCTGGCCTCAACCAAGTCCCTGCAGGAGGCCGCCGCGGTGCTGGGCATCGACCAGGCCACCCTCTGGCGCCGGCGCAAGCAGTACGGGATCTGACCCCTTGTAATCTGCAAGGCCATTGCGGGCGAACTGTTGCATCCTGCAATATTCCCCTGTTCTCCTCCCCCTGCTTTGCTGCAGCCTTTCCTCTGGCACAGGATGTGCATTGCCTTATTCAAGGATCAATCCCATGACTTTGCATAAAAAAATACTGGCCGGGTACGGCGTGGCCCTGGCCCTGGTCTGCACCGTGCTCCTGTGGGCCGTCCTCGACCTGGAGGAATTGGGCCGGGCCAGCGAGGCCATCCTGAGAAAAAACTACCGCAGCATCGCCGCCGCCGATTACCTGGCCGGGGCCCTGGGCGAACAGGACCGGGCCTGCCTGCTGGTGCTAATGGGGCACAGGGAGGAGGGCGAGGCCCTGTTCAGGGCCCAGGAGATCCGCTTCTCCGAATGGCTAGGCCGCGCCCAGGCCAACATCACCCTCCCCGGCGAAGACCAGGTCATCCACTCCCTCACCCAGGACTATCCAGGGTGCCTGGAAGCCTTTTCCAGGCTGATGCGCCTGAACCCCCCGGAGGCAGCGGCCTACTACCGCCAATCCCTGCTCCCCGCGTTCCAGTCCCTGCGCCAGACCGCTCTCCGCCTGCGCCAAGTCAACGAGGAGGCCATGTACCGGGCCAGCCAGCAGGCCGATGCCATTGCCGAGCGCGCCATCTGGTACACCTCCGCCATAGGCGCCCTGGCCCTGGTCGCCGGCCTGGCCTTCAGCATCCTGCTCTCCCGGCGCCTGGTCCGTCCGCTGCGGCAGCTGGTGCTCACCGCCCGGCGCATCGGCGAAGGACAGTACGAGGTCCAGGTGCCGGCCACCGGCAACACCGAGCTGGACCAGCTGGCCGGGGAGTTCAACGCCATGGCCGACCGCCTGCAGGCCTTCCACCGTCTCAACGTGGACCAGCTCGTGGCCGAGCAGCAGAAGAGCGAGGCCATCCTGCGCAGCATCGAGGACGGCCTGATGGTCGTGGACGGCCAGTTCAGGGTGGCCAACGTCAACCGCGCCGCCCTCCACCTGCTCCAGCTCTCGCCGAAGTCGGTCTTCGGCCGACCCCTGACCCAGCTCATCGGCGACGCGCGCCTGCTGGGCCTGGCAAAGGAAGCGCTCGCCACCGGCCAGCCGCCGCCCGTCTCCCCGGGCTCTGACATCCTCACCGTGGAGGGCGGCCCCGAACCGCGCCAGCTGCTCTACTCCATCACCCCGGTGCACCTGCGCCCCGACGAGATACTGGGGGTAGTGCTCTTGCTGCGCGACGTGACCCGGCTCAAGGAGGTGGAGCGCCTCAAGAGCCAGTTCGTGATGACCGCCTCCCACGAACTGAAGACGCCCCTGACCAGCATCGGCATGAGCATCGACCTGCTACTGGAGGGGGCGACGGACCGGCTGGACGAGCGCCAGAACCAGCTCCTGGCCACCGCCCACGCCGAGGTGCGGCGGCTCAAGCACCTGGTGGAGGAACTGCTGGACCTGGAGCGGATAGAGGCGGGCAGGATCGAACTGGAGCTCGACCGGGCGCCGGTGTCCCTGCTCTGGGAGCAGGTCAGGAAGATCTTCGCCCCCCAGGCCCAGGCCCAGGGGGTGGAGATCCGCGCCGAACTCCCCCCTGAACTGCCGCCGGTCCGGGCCGATGCCAACAAGATCACCTGGGTGCTGACCAACCTGGTCTCCAATGCCCTGCGCTACGTGGACCAGGGCGGGCACGTCTGCGTCGCGGCCCGCCAGGCCGGCGATCAGCTCCGCCTGTCCGTGCGCGACGACGGGATCGGCATCCCCCCGGAGTACCAGGCCAAGATCTTCGACAAGTTCGTCCAGGTCCACGGGCCGGCCGAGCACCAGGGCGCCGGCCTGGGTCTGGCCATCTGCCGGGAGATCGTCCGCGCCCACCGCGGCGCCATTTGGGTGGAGTCCGCCCCCGGCGCCGGCAGCACCTTCACCTTCACCCTGCCCATCGCCAGCCAGGAAAAAGCATGACCGAGCCCGCCCCCCAGATCGACCTTCCCGAGGACGTCCACCACAACCCGCTGCCGATGCTGGTGCTGGGCGCCCTGGGGGTGGTTTACGGCGACATCGGCACCAGCCCGCTCTACGCGCTGCGTGAGTGTTTCACCGGCAGCCACGGCCTGCCCCCCACCCACGTCAACGTCCTGGGCATCCTCTCCCTGATCTGCTGGTCCCTTCTGGTGATCATCACCCTGAAGTACCTGGTCTTCCTGCTGCGGGCCGACAACCGCGGCGAGGGCGGCATCCTGGCGCTGATGGCGCTGGTGACTTCGAAACGGCCCCAGCGAAGCTGGACCCTGGTGGCCCTGGGGGTGTTCGGCGCGGCCCTGCTCTACGCCGACGGCATGCTCACACCGGCCATCTCGGTGCTCAGCGCCGTGGAGGGACTCAGCGTGGCCACCCCCCTGTTCCAGCCCTACGTGCTGCCTCTTTACATCGCCATCATGCTCGGCCTCTTCTGCTTCCAGCACTTCGGGACCGGGAAGATCGGCAACGTCTTCGGCCCCATCGTGCTGGTGTGGTTCGCCGTCATCGGCCTGCTGGGCGCCTTCTCCATCGCCCATACCCCCGAGGTGCTCGTGGCCCTCAGCCCCCTCTATGCCCTGGATTTCTTCGCCGCCGAGGGCTGGCGGGGTTTTGCCGTGCTGGGCGCCGTGTTCCTGGTGGTCACCGGGGGAGAGGCCCTGTACGCGGACATGGGGCATTTCGGCCGGCGCGCCATCCAACTGGGCTGGTGCTGCGCCGCCCTGCCCTGTCTCTTGCTCAACTACTTCGGCCAGGGCGCCCTGCTCCTGCGCGACCCGGGGGCGACCGCCAATCCCTTTTACTTCCTCGTCCCCTCCTGGGGCCTCTTCCCGATGGTGGCCCTGGCCACCATCGGCCACGGTGATCGCCTCCCAGGCGGTGATCTCCGGCGCCTTTTCCCTCACCCGCCAGGCCGTGCAACTGGGGTACTGCCCCCGCCTGGAGATCCGCCAGACATCCACCAGCGAGATCGGCCAGGTTTACCTGCCGGCCATCAACTGGATGCTGATGGCGGGGACCATCCTCCTGATGCTGGTCTTCCGCGAGTCGGGGAACCTGGCGGCCGCGTACGGGATCGCCGTCTCCACCACCATGTTCTTCACCACCCTCCTGCTCTACAGCGCCGCCCGCCAGGTCTGGTCCTGGCCCCCCCTGGCTGCCCTGGTCATGACCGGCCTCTTCGCCACCCCGGGCCTGTGCTTCCTGGCGGCCAACCTGCTCAAGGTCCACGACGGGGGCTGGGTGCCCCTGCTGATGGCCGGGACCATCTACCTGTTGATGTCCACCTGGGAGCAGGGCCGCGCCCACCTGCGGGACCGTATCCAGGAGATGCTGCTGCCGGTGGAGCTCTTCCTCCAGGAGGCCGCCCAGCACGCGCCCCTGCGGGTGCCGGGCATTGCCGTCTTCCTCAGCGGCAACCCCGCGGGCATTCCGATCACCCTGCTGCACAACTACAAGCACAACAAGGTGCTGCACGAAACCATCGTCCTGTTGACCGTGCAGACCGCCTCGGTCCCCTACCTGGACTTCGGCGAGCGGGCCGAGTTGACCTCCCTGGGCGAGGGATTCTACCGCCTCATCCTGCGCTACGGCTTCTGCGAGATCCCGGACCTGAGCGCCGACCTGCCCCGGATCCAACCCCAATCTTTCAATTTGGCGCTGATGCAGACCACCTTCTTCCTGGGCCGCGAAAACCTGGTCGTCCGCCGCCGCTCCTCCTGGAAGGTTCCGCGCTGGCAGCGCCGGCTCTTCTCCTTCCTCTCCCACAACGCCTGGGACGTGAGCCAGTTCTTCCGCATCCCGCCCAACCGGGTGGTGGTCCTGGGACTGCAGTTGGAGGTCTGAGCACCTACTGCTGAAAGAGCACCGTGGACAAGTAGCGTTCGCCCGCATCGGGCAGGATGGCGACGATGGTCTTGCCGGCCATTTCTGGCTCGCGGGCCAGGCGCAGGGCCGCGGCCACCGCCGCCCCGCAGGAGATGCCGCTGAGGATGCCCTCCTCGCGGGAGAGACGGCGGGCCACCTCCACCGCCTCCTCCCCGGAGACCTGTTCGATCCGGTCCACCAGGCCCAGCTCCAGGACCTGGGGCACGAAGCCGGCGCCGATGCCCTGGATCTTGTGGGGCGCCGGCTTGAGTTCCTGGCCGGCGCGGGTCTGGGAGATCACCGGGCTCTCCTGGGGCTCCACCGCCACTGAGAGGAGCTGCCGGCCCCGCGTGCGCTTGAAGTAGCGCGAGACCCCGGTGATCGTGCCCCCGGTGCCCACCCCCGCCACCAGCGCGTCCATTTGCCCCCCGGTGGCCTCCCAAAGTTCGGGGCCGGTGGTCTTTTCATGGATGGCCGGGTTGGCCGGGTTCTTGAACTGCTGGGGCATGAAGAAGCCTTTGGGGTTGGCCCCCAGCAACTCCTCGGCCTTGTCGATGGCCCCCTTCATCGCCTGGAGCCCCGGGGTGAGCACCACCTCGGCGCCCAGGGCGGCCAGCACCTTGCGCCGCTCGACGCTCATAGTCTCCGGCATGGTCAGCACCACCTTGTAGCCCCTGGCGGCGCCCACAAAGGCCAGGGCAATGCCGGTGTTGCCGCTGGTGGGCTCGACGATGCTCATGCCCGGCCGGAGAACCCCTCGCTCCTCGGCGTCCCAGATCATCGCCGCCCCGATCCGGCACTTGACCGAATAGGCCGGGTTGCGGCCCTCGATCTTCGCCAGCACCGTGGCCCCCAGCCCCTGGGTGACCCGGTTGAGGCGCACCAGGGGGGTGTTGCCGATGGAAAGCGAATTGTCCGCGAAAAAGGGGGCCATGGTTTCTTCCTCACAGGTTGGGGGAGGGGCCGCCGCCGGCGCGCCGCGTGTCAATATAAGCCCCGCCCCCATTGCGGGCCATTGGACGGGCAGTGGGGTCTTGCGCATTGTACCAGGGAGGACCCGGAGGAGGCGCCCGATGAAGATCAAGCCCGACACAGTGTACCTCTACCGAGTGCCCATCACCACCAACCACGCCCCTTTTGCCACCTATCGCGAACTGGCCCACGCGGCGCTGCGGTTGTTGGAGCCCGACCTGCCGACCGGAGGCACCATGCTGCTCAAACCCAGCGCCACCGTGCTCTTCCCCGCCGACCGCCGGGTGATCACCCACCCCGCTTTCCTGGCCGGCATGATCGATGCCCTGGTGGAGAAGGGGGTCCCCCGCCAGCGGCTGGTAATGGCCGAGGGTCAGGCCGGCGAGCAGCCCAAGCACGGCCACACCTGGGAAAAGCGCGGGTACCGGGCCATGCTGGCCCAGCAGCAGGTGCGCCCGGCGGTGCTCGCCCAGGTGGAGGCCCGGCAGGTGGCGGTGCCCGGCGGGGTGGTCCACACCCACTACCCCATTGCCCGCGAGGTGACCGACTGGTGTTTTTTCTTTAACGCGCCGGTGGCCAAGTGCCACAACCTGGTCTGCACCACCCTGGCGATGAAGAAACTGATGGGCACCCTGGCCACCCCCGAACGGCACATCTGCAGCGTCCAGCAGGTGGACGAGGGCATCGGCGAGGAGCGCTGGCGTCTGGAGACCAACGGCCTGAGTGTCCACGAGAACCGTTTCCTCGACAAGCTCTGCGATCTGCTCGCCGCCCACCGCAGCCTGGGCCTGCCGCGACGGCACCGCCTTCAACGAGGGCCGCAACTACCCGCTGGGCTGGACCCTGCTGGGGGAGAACCCGGTCGAAGTCGATGCGGTGGGCACCAACCGCATCGACGACATCGAGGTGGTCCATCTGCCCACCGGCAGATCCCTGACCCGGGGCGAGACCCGGGCGCTGCGCCGCGCCGAGCGCGGGTACTACCGGCGCTTCCGTCCCGACGGCTCGGCAGTGTCCTGGAACCTCGACGAGGTGAACAAGTAGCGCCAACTCGACGGCCTCGATCCTATCTCCCCGGAGGAAGTCCCGGCTCTGGCTCTGGCCTGAATCCGGGGGGTGGGCCGGTTCTATCGATGGCTGCACCCCTGGCCAGCAACAACGGCATGATGGGGCCGTTTCCAAGGATCAGCTCATCCCGGTAGGGTTGGGTCGCATCGGATCGAGGTGGGCAGTTGGCTGGTCTGACCCGCCTATGCCTGACGTTGAGAACCTCCTCGCGCACTTTCCCGCCCACCGCACGGAAGCGCGCCGCTTGGTGCGTCGCGGCGAGGTTGAGATGGTAGATGCCCAGGCGGATATTGACGCCGGGGTGGACCTTCTCGCGCACTTAGATCTCCAGTTCGCGCACCTTGTTGATCTGCTCTTCGATGGCTCGATATTCGCCCAGCAACTGCTGGTGCAACTTGGCCAGCCGGCCCAGTTGGCGGGTATGATACAGCAACACCTTGCGGCGCTGTTCGGAGGCAGCATGGAGGAGGTTGCGGATCCGCACCGGACCCAAGCTGGGAACGCCTATGCGCTTCAGCAACTGGGCCATATGCCTCGTCCACTGCTCCAGGAACCGTTCCAGGCAGTCCAGTTTTTCAGCCTGTTCCACGGTCACCCCCACCGCCATGCTGGTGCCCAACTACAGCGAGGTCAGGGTGCCTTCGCGCGAGCCGGCCACGCTCTAATCGATGCGCCCAAGGTTCAGACCTGGCCGCCCACCGCGGTCCGCGCGCCGGAACCACGGCCGGAGATCATCACCCGGTTGACGGCCCGCAGTCGGCCTTGATTGACCCGCTCCACAACTACGTTATGACCCGCCGCCAGGCGACCCCGGCGCAGGTCCACCCCGGCATTGCCCTTGTGGGCGGGACTTTCCCGGCGCGCGCCTGCGGGGATCCCCGGACCCCCGCAGGCGCAGGAAGAAGTAGTTGGCCGCCATGGAAAGCCAGGGACGGCAGCGCCACTCCGCCCCCACCCCCAGACCCCAGGCGCAGGCTTTGCCCGGGTTGGCGAAGGCATCCTCCAGGTGGAAGACCGGCGGCGCGATCTCTGCCAGGTGGGTGGGCCTGGAATACGATGATGTCGCGCAGCCGGCAGTGGTAGCCGGCAAGGGTGTTTTCCAGGGTGCCGAAGCGCCCCCGGTGCGCCACCTCGGCAAGGCGGATCCGCTCCTTCCGCAGGTCCGGATTGCCGTGGATCGACACAGACATGCCGGTGAAACCAGCGTTCGGCGGGAGGAACCGCGGCACGGGCAGTTGCTGTTCCAGGTCGAGTAGATTCTCGTTCAGGTTGGGATAGCGGAACGCCGTGGCGACTGCGACCCGGAACACCTGGCCGGGCCAGGGGGTGTATATCGCGGCGAGGCGCGGGGAGAACGCCGCGCCCGCCAGCTCGTACTAGTCCGGGCGACCGCTGGACACGACGCTGAGGCGGGGCCGGATCCGCCATTCGTCCTCGAAATACAACGACCAGATGCTCTGGTCCACCGACCGATGTGCGAAGGCGCCCGCGCGCATGTCGAGGCGGCGGACGCTCGCGCCGGCGACCAGCAGGTTGCCGGTCGGAAGAGCGAAGCGCCGCTGCGCGCTCAGCTCCCCGATGCCGTACTCGACCAAGCGTTCCTTCAACAGGCCGAAGTGGTCGAACCTTCCCGAACCCTAGTTCCAGAACCCGCCCAGTTTCACCCGGTGGTAGATAGCATCCAGGCGCACGTTCCGGGCCGTGAAGGAGGGGTCCGTGGTCCCCGTGACACCGGAGGTCAGCTGGTTGCGGGTCCGGTCCACCTGCCCGCGCACCCTGGCGACCGGGGTGGCCAAGCGGTCCGAGTGCTCGAACTGTCCTGCCCGACGCCAGGATGCGCCCAGGCGATAGCTGACGCGGCCTGCGTTGCCCACCCACAGCGCACTGGCCGACCGGCTGCGCCCTTGCCCGGCGCCCACCTGCACCTGCGCCCCGTGCATCTTTGCGAGCGCCTTGGTGATGATGTTGATCACGCCATTCAAGGCGTTGGCGCCGCACAGCGCTGAACTACGGCCTTCGACGATTTCGACACGGTCGATTTGATCGGGCAGGACGGGGATGGCTTCCCAGAGGACGAAGTCGAAGAAGCTGTTGAGGACGGTCCGCCCGTCGAGCAGGATCAGGGTGCGGTTGCTAAGGGGTTTGCCCAGGCCGCAAATATTCACCTCACCCTGTTACGCCCGCGGGATCATCATCTCGACTCCGGGAACCCGGCGCAGGACCTCCCACAGGCGCTGGCCGCCCGCGGTCTGCACCGCCGCGCCGGGGATCACGTAGACCCTGGCCGGCACCTGGAGCAGCGCGCAGGGCAGCCGGTCGGCGGTGACGATCTGCACCTCCTCGGAGAAAAAGCGGTTCAGGTCCCCCTTCGAGGCCTGGGCGGGTGTTCCCTGGTTCAGCGCCAACACGACCAGCCCGATGCGCCATAGGGGAGGGATCTTCCTGTCTGCCGCTTTGCCGTCGCGATTCACCACACCACCGACCCGGCTAAACTCATGCTGCGTGAGGCCCCTCCACTGAGTACAGCAAGAAAGTTCTTGCCGGAAGGAAAGCCGCGCCCTTCGGCTCAGCGGTAGAACACTTCGGCATTGTGGACCGGCCTGTACCCGACCTCGGCGGCCGGGGTGGCGATGTCGAAGATGCTGTAGGTATTGTCGGAGATGACGAAGTAGTGAGCCCCACTCCTCAGCCGGCCCTCCCGGTGGGCGGTGAAGCAGGCATGGACGAAGCGGGCTGCGTCCTCCTGGTGGCACCACACCGAGAAGTAGGCAACCTCCCTGGTCATGCGGTTCTCGGCGTTGACCCCGCCCCAGCGCGCCGCCACTGCGGGCCTTCCCCGCAGGGCCAGCTGGTGGGTCCAGGCCTCGACGTAGGCCTTCTCGGAGCCGTAGTCGTTCATCGGGCAGGCCGGCAGGGTGGCTGGGAGGTGCGGCCAGTCGCCCAGTTCGGCGAAGCGGCGCTGGGCGATGAGAGGATAGGGGTCTTTCTCGTACCACAGATAGGCCGCGTCCACGGCGTGCACCGAGCTGGACCCTACGATCAGCGGGGCCGGCTCCAGTTCCAGCACTGACTCGTACACCAGGTCGGTCATCTGGTTCATCTCGGCCAGGCCGCCCTGCCGGGCCAGGTACACCACTAGGTCGACGCCCTGCAGCTGCCGGCGCAGGGCCTGAGGATGGGCAAAGAAATCGAGGTCGACCAATTCCTCCGTTGTGCCATTGACCGGGATGCGGTTGACCGCACCTGGCAGGTCGATGGAGACAAAGCGGTACCGCGCATCGAGTTGCGGCAGGTACCGCCGCAGGCCGGAACCGATGTTGCCCCGGCCGCCCAGCAGCAAAACCCTGAATACCGGCGACAAATCCGCTCCTTTCGCGATGGGTTGGGATTTCGCTTATTTACCACCCTGACCCTCCTCTTGTCAAGAAAACCGACTGATCTTCCTGAGCAGAAAAGATGGACGAGCAGCGCCTTAAAAAACTGATGCAGCACTACCCCACGGTCGCCGACCTGCGCCGGCGGGCCCAGGGCCGCATCCCCCACGTGGCCTGGGAGTACCTGGAGACCGGCACCGGCGACGAGCGCGGCGTGTCGCGGAATCTGGAAAAAATGTCCGAGGTGACCCTGCTGCCCCGCTTCATGAAGGGGGAGCTCAAGCCCGACCCTTCGACCACCCTCCTGGGCCGGCAGTACCGCGTCCCTTTTGGGGTGTCGCCCATGGGGTTGAGCGGCCTGATCTGGCCCCGGGCCGAGCTGATCCTGGCCCGCACCGCTGCCCGCTACGGCTTTCCCTACTGCATGAGCACCGTGGCCACCCAGACCCCCGAGACCGTGGGGCCCCTGGTCGGAGAGATGGGCTGGTTCCAGCTCTACCCGCCCCGGGAGCGCCACGTCCGCGCCGATATCCTGCGACGGGCCCGGGAGGCGGGTTTCCACACCCTGGTGGTGACCGCCGATGTGCCGGTGGGCAGCCGTCGCGAGCGGACCATCCGCGCCGGCCTGCGCATGCCCCCCGTCATCGGCCCCCGCTTTGTCTGGGAGGCCCTCTGCCACCCATCCTGGACCCTCTGCACCCTGCAGGAGGGCCTGCCCTCCCTGCGCACCCTGGAAAAGTACGCCTCTTCCCGCGGCTGGAAGGATGTGATCGCCTTCGTGGCCCACCACGTGGGCGGCACCCTGTCGTGGGAGTACCTCAAGGAGGTGCGCCAGGAGTGGAGCGGCGCCCTGGTGATCAAGGGCCTGATCCACCCGGCCGACGTGGCGCCGGCCCTCGAGGCGAGCGTCGACGCCATCCAGGTCTCCAACCACGGCGCTCGGCAGTTCGACGGCACCCCTTCGGCCATCGAGGCCCTACCGGCCATGGTGAAAGAGATCGGCGGCCGGGTGCCGGTGCTCTTCGACAGCGGCATCCGTACCGGCCTGGACATCCTGCGGGTCCTGGCCCTGGGCGCCGACTTCGTCTTCCTGGGGCGGGCCTTCCTTTACGCGGTGGCTGCCCTGGGCGAGGAGGGCGGCGACTTGCTGGCCGAAAATCTGCTAGTCGACCTCAACGCCAACCTGGTCAACCTGGGCTGCGCCACCCTGGCCGATATCGAGCGGCTAGCCCCACCTCAATAGGGATTGGCCAGCGCCATCTCCCAGCCCACTGCGCGCTTCAGGCGGGCCGCGCCGCCCTCGGCGAAGAGCACCACCTGGTCGCTGTCCGCCTGCGCCGGGTACACCCGCCGGCCGATGGCCTGGCGCTGGTTGGCGAAGATCTCCACCACCGACTGGTCCACAAAGACCCGCAGGCGCAGCGCCTCGCCCCGCCCCAGGGCCAGGGGCGCCCGCTCCACCACCCGCCGGCCCATGTTTCCGCTGTGGGTGCTGTCGAAGACCAGTTCCTGTGCCGGGCGGTCGTAGTAGAGCAAGGTCTCCTCGTCCCCACCAGCCCGCACCTTGATCCCGCAGCGGTCCGCATCCCCCACCTCGATCTCCAGCTCCAGCTCGCAGGAGCACCCGTCGATCCCCTCCAGCACCCGGGCCTGGCCCTCCTTCAAAGCCCCGGCCCGCCAGCGGCGCTGGGAGCCGCGCAGCATCTCCAACTCCGGCACCGGGGCCATCCTCAAGGTGTGGTCCTCCCCCACCCACAAGGTGCGAGGCAGGCCGTACACCCCGGACCAGCCCCGCTCCTTTTCCCCCTCGGGGTTGTCGAGCAGCCAGGACCACATGATCTGCCGGCCCTGGCCGTCGATCAGGGCCTCGGGGGCGAAATAGGTGTTGTCCACCCAGGTCATGCGGCCGTGGGTCTCTGGATAGAAGCGCAGATCGCGGTAGGTGCCCACATAGTACTGGCAGCCGAGGTTGTGGCTGATGAAGAGCAGCAGGTGTTTGCCGCTGGGCGGCCCGCCCTCGGGGCTGGCGGGCAGGGGCAGGAAACTGGGACACATATTGTCCTCGCTGGCCTGGGTCCATTCGGGCCGACGCTGGTAGAAGACGTGTTGGTACTCCCACGTTTTGAGATCGTCGGAGACAAAGAGGTAAAGCCGGTCCCCCTGCTCGGACGGGGGGGCCTCCGGGGCGCGGCCCAGCTTGTTGAGCACCAGCAGATTTCCGGTGAGCATGTAGTATCGCCCATTCTCCTTCCAGATGTTGGATGGGTCGGCCGAGCCCACGCAGAAGCTTTGGCCCTGTGCGTCCTTCATCTCGGTGACACCCCATTCAGTGGACTTGATCACCGGATTGGCCGCCAGCTTGGTCCAGATATCGTACTTTGGGCCCCGGCTTTGGGCCAGGCCGATGCCCTTGTCCCCCCACAGCATCCAGTACGAAAGGGTGGCAATGCCCTCCTTGTCCACAAAGGCCCCGCCGCTGAAACAGCCCTCGTCCCCATCCCCCGGGCCGATGGCGTCGGGGTGGTGCCGCCAGTGGACCAGGTCCGCACTGGAGATATGGCCCCAGCAGAAACCCGAGCCGCTGCGGTTGTAGAGGTACATAAGGTGATAGCGGCCATTGGCGAAGAAGGCCCCGTTGGGGTCGCCGGGCATGCCCTGGTCCTCGGGAGGACAGAAGTGGTAACGCGGCCGGGTGGGGTCGGCCAGCAATCTTTCGCGCAGAGCCCGGCTGCTGCGCACCGCCGCCTCGGGCACCGGGCCGCCCTCCAACCAGCTCTTTGTCTGCGCCGCGCCGATGGCCTCCAACTGGCGCAGGAAGTCCCCGGGGATTAGCCCCTTGCGGTCTATAGGCACGTCCCAGGTGATGACCCCGCCTTTGCCGGTAACGTGGCGGGTATAGCCCACGGCAAGTTCTGCAGGGAAGCGCGGCGACCCCTGGCACCAACTCTGGCCCAGATAGCTAAGCAAATGATACCGGGCACGGTGGCCTTTGCGCTCCACCCAGGGGCCAGGGCATTCGGGCAGGGCCCCGGCGATCTCCCCGGCGGTGTAGTCCTCCTCCTCGCTGTGGCAGATGACCGGCACCAGCACCCCCGGATTGAAGGCGAGGATGGCCTCCGGGTTGCCGGCCCGTAGCGAGGCGGCAAAGCTGGCGAAGTTGGGCTCTCCGGGGTGGCGGTACATCTCGTCGGCAAAGTAGCAGCCGTCGATCCACCAGCCCTTCACCTTGGTGCCCCATTGCCGCGACCAGTGCGCGACGACCTGCTCCCATTTGTGCTGGAACTCGGCCAGCCGCTTGCCCCTGCGCCCCGTGCCCCAGGCGGGCCAATCCCTCTCGAAGCCCCATTCCCAGCCCAACCGCTCCACCGCCACCCTATCCGCGGCCGGGGCCCCGCTAGGCAGGTACACCAAAAGGTCGATGCCGCGCTTGGCAAGGGCGGCGTGTAGATCGGCCACCAGGTCGCGGCGGGCGCATTTGCTGGGATGGATGCCCACCAACTCGTCGTACACCGGGTTGGGGGCCAGGTAATGACCGGAGTTCTGGCCGATGGTGAGAAGGAAATAGGGCACTCCTGCCCCTGCCATTTGGCCGGCCAGCCCTTCCACGTCGAAAGCATCCACCCATTCGTTCCACTCCTCGGCGCTCAAGCCGGCGCCTCCATCCGCGCTGGGCGCGGCGCCCAGCCAATGGCAGAACACCCCCCAGCCCTTGCGGGCCAACCACTCCGTCCGGTCGCTCATCGTCTTCCTCTCAGTAAAGGCGTTCCTTCACCGCCTGGTCGATGGAGGCCTGCACCTCTGCCACAGGCTGGTCGATCTTGGCATGGGCCACGAAGGTCTGGGCCATGGTGGGTACCTCCTTCAGGCTGGGCCAGTGTTCGGGTTCCCACAGCTGGGAGCGGACCATGCACTTGGGGCAGTGGATGAAGGCCTCCTGCACCTCCACCACCAGGGTGAGGTCCGGGACCTTGCCCTGCACGGCCATGTGTTCCCGCAGGGCCAAGTCCCGCACGATCTGGGCCCTGCCGTTCACCCGCAGGGTGTCTTCCTTGCCGGGGATGAAAAACAAGAGGGCCACCTGGGGCTGCTGGAGGATATTGGCAAAGGTGTCGGCCCGACGGTTGCCCGGCCGGTCCGGGATGGCCAGGGTGCGCTCGTCGAGCACCTGCACGAAGCCGGGCGGGTCCCCCTTGGGCGAGACGTCGTGCCGACCTTGCGCGTCGCTGGAGGCGATGAGCAGGAAGGGCGAGGAGGCGATGAAGGCCCGGCAGTGCTCGTCGAGGGCGGCGATGGTCTTGTCCACTGCGCGTTGCGTGGGATGGCCCATGATGACGCGCAACTCCTCTTCGGTGCGGATGATCTCCTTGAAACTCGACATGCTTCCTCCAGTTGTGATCAGGGTGCCAGGGCCCGGGCAAGGGCATGGGTGCCGTGCCAGGAATCGTGCTCTGCGGCTAGGCGGGCGAAGGTCCACAAACGCACCCGCTCCTCCTCCACCCCACACAACTCGGCAAGCCGGCGGATGAATCCTGCAGGATCGGCCGCCAGCCGCCCCTTGCAGTTGAGCAGGTGCTGGGTCAGGTCAAAGGCCGGGTCGCCGACAAAGGGCTTTGGATCGATGACGAGCCAGGGCTGGCGCTGGGCACAGAGCACATTGCCGGCGTGCAGGTCCGTGGCCAGGAGCGCGTGGTCTGGGGCACTGAGCGGCAGTTCCCAGAAAAGCTCCAAGCCTGCCTGGGCCAGACCCGTATCGGGCCAGGTGTCTGCCCCTGCCAGCGACTCCTCGCTCCAGTACGCGGTCATCTCGGCCAGGGGCCGGAAGGGATGGGGTTCCGGCGGGATGCGCCAGAGCCGACCCAGCAGCCCGGCCAAGATCACATCCTGTTCGGGTTCGGGCAGGGCGCGCAGCGGGGTGCCCGGCTCGCAGCGCTCCAATAGCAGAGCATTGCACTCCTTGTCGGACTCCAGCAGGCGGACGGTGGGCTCCCCGTCCCAACAGCACAGTCCTTCGATCTCCTCCCGAGCCTCCATGTGCGGCAACCCCACCTTGAGCACCGCCGGGGCGCCGTTCCCCAAGGTGGCCGGGGCCACCCAGGCGCAGCTCACCTCCTGCTCGTAGGGGGCACTTAGGTGCAGGCCCCAGCGCTCCACCAGTTCCGCCACCACGGCCGGCAAACGGGCCAGCCACTGGGCCTTGTCGGGATCCTGGCGGCACTTTTCCGCCAACCGTGCCGGCAGGGGAAACTCAGCCAAGGGCCGCCCCTTCCCGCTCCAGGATCTCCCACACCTTGGCGATATAGAAGCGGTAGTTTTCCAGCGGGGTGCCGTTGGGGATGCGGTGGTCCAGGGCCAGCACACAGCCCCCGCTCTTCACCATCGGCGGGATCTTGGCCTCCAGCTCCCGGGTGATCTCCTCGGGGGAACGGCGCAGCACGTGCTTGTCCAGTCCCCCGTAAAAGGCCAGCCGCCGGCCGTAGCGGGCGCGCAGGGCAACGATGTCCATGTTGGCGGCCGGCTCCATGGAGTGCATGCAGTTGATCCCGGCCTGGAGGAAGGACTCGATGACCGGGTTCATGTCCCCGTCGCTGTCCTTGTCAAAGAGCCGGGCCCCCCGCTCCTGCAAGAGGCCCCAGCAGCGCCGGTAGTACGGGGCGATAAACTCGGCGATCTGCGCCGGTCCGGCCAGGGGCCCGGACTTGCCGGCCATGTCCTCGTGGACGAAGAGCACGTCCACCCGCACCCTGCGGGTCACCTCCGCCAGCACCTGGAAGGCGGTCTCGCCCATGACCTGCAGCATGTCGTGGACCAGTTCCGGATCCTCGCAATGGGCCACGCACCGCGTCTCCTCCCCCAGCAACTGGCGCGGCTCGTCAAACCCGCCGGGGCTGGAGATCCCCAGCACCCGGTCTTCGGCCAGCTGTTCCCGCGCCCTTGATTCCCAGTCGCCGGCCAGCCGCTCCGAGGAGTACTCGTACCAGTGTCGGATGCCCCGCCAGTCGTCCATGGTTTTAACCGGATGGTCAAGGGTCAACCCGAGGGTGGCCCGGCCCAGAGGCATCTTCATGGTGCGGCCGTACGCGTCGCGCCAGATCCGGTGCTCGGCATTCTCCTCCAGCACCTCCTCCGTATACCCACCCAGCCGGCCGGTGTTCACTGGCACCATGCCTCGTCCCTCGCAGTGGTACCGGAAGGCCGAGAAATCCAGCTCCTCCGGAGTGGCTCCCTGCTCCTGCCACTCCTCCTTAAGCCCGATGATGGGGCCGAAGATCTCGGTGAAGAGGGGCCCTTCGTTGCGGAGGAAGGTCATGTGGTCGAGGTATTCCTCGCGGCCTACGCTGGGGGTCTTGCGGATGGCCAGGTCGGCGTGGGTGGCCCACTTGAGGGGAGGCATGCCTCAGCTCCTTTCGGGCAGGCTGCGGAAACGCTCCACCAGCGCCTCGGCCTCGCGCAGGTTCGCCGCCGGCGCCTGCAACACCACCCGGCTGCCTGCGGGCAGGCTCTCGGCCCAGGTGAGCACGTCCCCGTCGCCGCACCAGCTGTGCATCTGGCCGGCCCTGGCGGCAAGATACCCATAGGCCGACGCCAGCACCGGAGGCGGTTGGACCAGATTGAGCAAGCGCAGCTCCGGCAGGGAGGCCAGGCCGGCCCACTGGTGCCGGGCGAGGGCGCAGCAGTGGACGCCGATGCCCCCGTACCGCCCGGACAACTCGACCAACTCGGGGTGGAACAGCTCGGCGTAGACCTGAGGGCCCACCGCGCCGATCTCGTCCTCCGACAGGGTGATCCCCCCCTCCATATAGTAGTCCGGGTAGTGGGCGAGGTACTCGCGGCCGTACCGGGCGAACCACTCGTCGAGAAAGGCGGTCAGCAGTTCCTTCACCTTTGCTGCCAGTTCCCGCACCGCCTCGGGCGCTTCGAGCAGGGCCGCATAGAAGGAGGACTTGTCCCAGATCAGCGCGGCGATGTCCATCGGGCTCCGGATGTCCACCAGCTTGAGCAGGGCCCGGGGACCGGCGCGGGCCCGCAGTTCGTCGGCCATGCCTAAGAGCAGGGCCAGACCCGGCTCGTCGAGCGAGGGCACCCGGAGAGAGGATACCTGGCTGGCCCGCCGGATCAGCGGCAGGGCGAAGGGCATCTGGTCCTCGGGGCGGTGCACCGGACAGCCGAAGGCCGCGGCGAAGATCTCGGTGCCGGTGTACACGTCGAGGTGGGGCAGGCTGTCGTCTTCGAGCCAGGCCAGGCGTTCGAGCTGGGCCTGGTACCGCTGCCACGCCCACTCGACCCGTTCCCCCCGCCGGTCCGGATGCGGCAGGGGCCGGGGAGGCACCTCCTCGGCCAGCCGGATCAGCAGCAGGTGCCCGCGATGGGAGGGCTGGTAGAAACGTGCCCAGCGCTCCTTGCGCTGGGCGATGAGCGTCGCGCCGCTGTCTGCCATCGGCGCCTACATCCCGTGGTAAAGGGTGTTGTTGTAGAGGGTGGGAATGGCCAGGGGCCGGCGGTTGGTGCAGATGCGCAGCCCCTTCCAACCAGCCACCAGCACCTCCTCGCGGGAGTCGCCCCACACATCGGCCCGGTAGGCGATGTGGATGCCGGGATTGCCGTGGTACACCCCGCAGATCTCGGGCGGCACCTCGAGGGTGTCGAGCATCTCGCCCCAGCCATCGTAGATGGCCATGGGCTGGCCGGCGACCCGCTCGTAGACCAGGATCTCCTTCAGGTCCGGCTTGCCCGTCCAGCGGATGTCGAGGGCCGCGGCCACCCAGCCGCCGGGGGGTTGGAGACGCTGCCAGTACTGGCGGCCATCCTCCAGGTCGTACAGGTGCAGGGTTGCAGGTTTGCCTTCAGGGGTGCGGGGATGCCCCCGGTCGATGACCGCCACCTGCAGGGGGGAGTCGGGCCGGTACCGGCCCGCCACCACGTGCTGCACCTCGCGCAGGGGCTGGCGCCACACCTCCCTGCCGTCCAGGTCGAGACAGTGCAGGCCGCCGTTGCCGAAGAGCAGCCGCCACTCCCCGTCGGGCAGCTGCGCCAGGTGCGCGGCGTCCTGGTGCGACCCGCCCGGGTCGCGACTGAACACCTCGCGGCCATCGTGGTCGAGGAGGGCGCAGCCGACAAAGACCTCGTCGCAGCCGTCCCCGTCCACGTCGGCAATGGCCGGGTAGTGGCCCACCGAGCCGGCCCAGTGCCACAACACCTCGCCCGCGAAGGCCACGCCCCACATGTTCCAGTATCGGTCCTTCACCACCAGGTCCTGGCGGCGGCCCCGTCCGGTGAGATCGGCGAAGAGGAAGGAATCGTCGGCCGGCGCCGGGATCGGGAATCGCGACTTCTCGCGCCCGCTGGCCGCCTCCAGCACCACCATCCAGGCATCGCCCTCGTAGCGCTTGGCCCGTTCGCGGATGCGCAACTCGCCGTATTCAATGGGTTCGGCGTACACCGCCTGTTCGACAAAGAGCACCTCGTTGGCCCCGTCGCCGTCCCAGTCGTAGACCTGGACCGGCAAATCGCTGTAGCACTGGCCATTGGCCGCCGAAGGCCTTCCCCACTGCCATAGCCGCTGGCCGGCGACGGTCAGGGCAGTGAGGGATTCGATGACCCGCGAGCCGTAGACGCTCTGCGCCACCAGCAGGTCCGGGGCGCCGTCTCCGTCGAGGTCGCCGATCCGCACCGTCTCCCCGCCCCAGTCAAGGGCCTCGATGTGCTGCACCAGCTGCACGGGCATCGCGGGTCTTCCTTTCTGCTGGCCGCCGGCTGCCGCAGTGTGTACAATAGTCCGGCGAGATTTCCCGATCAAGGCGAACCCCGATGCCCCCCCTCGACGTCTTCCTGCTCATCGGCCAGTCCAACATGGCCGGCCGCGGTACTCTCGGCCAGGTGGAGCCCATCGCCCACCCCGATATCCTCATGTACCGGGAGGGAACCTGGCAGCAGGCGGTGGAGCCCCTGCACTTGGACACCGAGCGGGCCGGCGCCGGGCTGGCCATGAGCTTTGCCCTGCATCTGGTGGAGCAGTGCCCTGGGCGGCGAGTGGGCCTGATCCCTGCCGCCCAGGGCGGCACCCCCCTCTGGCGCTGGGAGCCAGGCGCCGACCTGTATCAGCGCGCCCTGGAGTGGACCCGCCCAGCCCTGGAGGCCGGGCACTTGCGCGGCCTCCTCTGGCACCAGGGGGAGAACGACGCCCTCGAAATGGAGCTAGCCCAGACCTACTTCGCCCGTTTCACCGGCATGATCGCGGCCCTGCGCGCCGACCTGGGCCATGTCCAGGCCCCCCTGGTGGTGGGCGAGCTGGGCCATTTCCTCGGCGACGACGCGCGCTTCGGCCACCCACAGGTGGTCAACCAAGCCCTCTCCCACGCCGCTCAGATCCTTCCCTGTTGCGGACTGGTGAGCGCTGAAGGTCTGGGGCACTGCGGGGACCAGGTGCACTTCTCGGCAGCCGCCTTCCGCGAACTGGGCCACCGCTACGCCCGGGTGTTTATGGAGCTGGAGCGCCGCTGATACCTCAAGCGATCTGAGTGCATACTATGGCCTTCGCCTTCACCGACCAGCACATCGACCAGTACCACACCCAGGGCTACACCGTCTTCCGCCAGATCCTGCCCCCCGCGCTCCTGGGCGAGTTGCGCCGGGTGGCGGCCCAGGCCAGGCAGATCGCCCGCCAGCAGCGCGGGGCCCAGACCCAGCGCCTGCAGCCAGTGGGCAAGTACCCCGAACTCGACCAACAGCCCTTCCGCGATTACGCCGAACTGGCCCCCCTCAACGACGCCATCCAGCGCACCCTCACCGCGCGCCACACCCACGGCAACCCCCAGATGCTGGGCATCCTGCTGGAGCCCGGGGAACTGCCCTGGTGCACCCAGTGGCACCGCGACTGGCGCGACAACGTCACCGGCCTGGATCTGGCCATGTGGGACGCCCACTTCTCCGACGTGGACTACTTCAACCAGACCAACTGCGCCCTGTACGACGACGCCTGCACCTGGGTAGTGCCCGGTTCCCACCTGCGGCGCGATCTGCCCGGCGAGGCCGCCCGCTTCCCCCAGCGGCCCATCCCCGGCCCGGCACTGGAGGGCAAGAGCTACGAAGAACGCGAGCAGCTCTGCCTCGAATACTGCCGCAGCCTGCCCGGCGCTGTGCGCCTGCACCTGGGGGCCGGCGACTTCTGCCTGTACCGCAACACCCTCTGGCACCTGGGCAATTACCTGCCCTACCAGCAGCGGGCCACCCTGCACGACGCGGTGGATACCCCCGAATTCCTCGCCTGGCGCAGCGTTGCCCTCGAGGCGGCCCAGAAGCGCCGCGAGGCCGGACAAGGGATGAGCAACCCCAACCAAGCGAGGTAGCGGCCTCCACCGCCCATGGCGACCTTCCCCCTGTACACCACCTCCTTCCGCGGCCTCGGCTCCATCACCCAGCGGGAGTTGCGGCAGCGCTTTGGCAATAAGATCAGCCAGTTGCGCTCCAACCGGGTCCGCGACTGGGACCTGAACGCCTTCACCTTTGCCGGCCCCCCCGGCGAACTGCTGGAACTGGGCACCATCGAGGATCTCTATTACCACTTGGGGGCCATGCCCCTGAGCGGGGCCGTGGCGGACCTGGAAGCCCTGCAATCCCAGGTGCGGGACCTGCCCCTGGACCCGGCCCTGGCCCTGCACCGCCAACTGGCCCCCCGCCGCGAACACAAGCGCACCTCCTTCCGGGTGGTGGTGCAGGCCCGGGACGCGGCCTGGCGGCACTACCGGCGGGTCGAGATCCAAAAGGCTGTAATCGCGGGGGTGGGCCGGCGCTTTCCGCGCTGGCGGGCGGTGGAAGAGGATGCGGATCTGGAGTTCTGGGCGCAGCAGGCCGACCGCACCCTGGTGCTGGGCCTACGCCTTTCGGACCGCCACCTGCGCCACCGCAGTTACAAGGCGGCCCATCTGCCCGGCTCCCTGCGACCGACCATCGCCCACGCCCTGGTCTTCCTGTCGGGGGTGCAGGAGGGGCAGGTCTTCCTCGACCCCACCTGCGGGACCGGCACCCTGCTCTTGGAGCGGGCCCGGACCGGCCGGCACCACCTGCTCCTGGGCGGGGACCTGGACCGGGCGGCCCTGATCGCCGCGGCCGCCAACTTCGGGCCCCGGCACCGGCCCCGGGGCCTCCTGCATTGGGACGCGTCGCGCCTGCCCCTGGGGGATGCCTGCGTGGACCGGGTGGCGGCCAACCTGCCCTGGGGGGGCCGGCACGGTTCGGCCCGGACCAACCCCTCGCTCTACACCGCAGTCCTGGCCGAGACCGCCAGGGTACTGAGGCCCGGGGGCCGGGCGGTCTTCCTCACCAGCGAGGGCCGGCTGCTGCGGGATGCCCTCATGAAGCAGCCGGCCCTGCACCTGGCCGAGCCGGCGCGCTCGGTGGGGGTGCTGGGCCGGGAGGCGGATATCATGGTGGTGGAGAAGCGGGGGCCAGGCCCCCCTCCAGCGCCCAGCGCGAGCCATCTGCCAGTTCCCAGCCGATGAGGCCCACCGTATTGGCGACGGGCGCCGGGGCGTCGGTCCCGGCCCAGGTGTTGGCGGCAAAGTGGTGGTGGTAGGCCCCCTTGGCGAAGAAGAGGGCCCCTGGGTAGGTATCCTGGGTGATCTGGAGGCCCAGCCCCTCGACAAAGAAGCTTCTGGCCCTTTCCAGATCCCCCACACTAAGATGCAGATGGCCGATGAGGGGCGCCCCCCCTTCCCCCCGCGCCGGCCCGGCCATACCCTCCTGCACGTAGCGCTCTGGGGAAAGCGGCTCGGTGAACATCGCCAGTTTCTCCCCCCGGAAAGGCCACTCCTCGTAGGGCTTGTCCGCGGTCAGTTCGAGTCCATTGCCTTCCGGGTCGCTCAGGTACAGCGCGTCGCTGACCCCGTGATCGACCAGCCCGTGCAGGGGCCAGCGCTTCTCCAGCAGGAGGGCGATCCGCCCGGCCAGGGCCCGGCGGCTGGGAAAGAGGAAGGCCGCGTGGTACAGCCCGGTGGTGTGGGGTCGCCGCGGCCGGGCCCCCGGCGACTCGACCAGCAGGACCTGGGCCTGTCCCGCGGGGCTTTCCAGCAGGATCTGGCCTCCCTCCTCCCCTATCGGCTCCAGCCCCAGCACCTCTTGGTAGAACCCGGCCATTCGTGCCCGGTCCCTCACCCGCAGCTCGATCTGCCGGATCAGCGGTTGGTAAAATTCGGTCTCATCTGCTACCACGACTGCACCTCCTGACAGAGAAGGACCGGAACATGGTCAGGGCTCCGCATCGGTCCCGTGGATGTCAGGCGGCCTCGACCACCTCGATCTCGGGCCGGGTCTGGGTCTGGGCCGCACCACTGTAACGTTTTTGCAGCAGGGCGTCCACCGACAAGGAGCCCCCGCCCGACACCACCAGGGCCAGGGATAACCCCAGCAGGGTCATGGCATACTCAAAACCGGCGGATGCGAAGAAGGCGTCGGCGTGAACCTGGGTGATGGCCACCACCATGACTAACGCCAGGTTGATGGAGGCCAGCCGGGTGCCCAGGCCGGCCAGCACCAATAACCCGCCGAAGAACTCGCCCCCCGGCCAGGGCCGCCCAGAAGACCCCAAGGCTCAGGCCCAGGTTGCTCTCCATAAAGCCGCCGGTGCCCTCCAAGCCGTGGCCTCCGAACCAGCCAAAGAGCTTCTGGGCCCCGTGGGCAGCCATGACTACGTTGAGGACGAGGCGGAGGGGGAGGGTGGCCCAGTTCGGGCTGTTGGCCAGGAGTCGTTGAAGGATGCTGTTGCTTGCCATGGAGTATCCTCCTCGAGGGAATTGGGTTGTCTTGCCCTCTCTGTTGCGAAAGGTGTGCCAGATGGGAGGAGGGTTCTTAAGTTTTTGTTTTTATACATCTTATTCCTTAACCCGTCTGCGACTCGGAGGTTTCCACCCCTCTTTACTTACTATTTCCAACGAAATCTCGTGATTAACACCTGATTTCCGTTTGGCCCATCCCCCTGTGCCCGAGGCGTGCGGCGATGAAGCCTTTTGACCAACTGCTTGCGGTATGCCCCAATTTCTTCGTCGAGGTGATCGAGAGCCTCCCCGACGGCCTGATCATCACCGACCGGGAGAGTGTGATCGCCTACGTCAACGACCAGACCTGCGCCATCACTGGGTACAGCCGCAGCGAATTGCTGGGGCGCCGCAGCTACGAGGCCCTGGTCCCTGCCTCCCCCTGGCCGCAGATGCAGGCGCGGCTGCGGCAGCGCCTGGCCGGCGCCGCAGAGGAGTATGAATTGGAGGTGCAGCGCAAGGACGGGGCCCAGGTCTGGGTCTCAATCAAGGGGGTGCCTTTTGTGGACGAGGAGGGCCAGATCCAGGGGACCATCGGCTCCCTGCGCGACATCAGCGCCCGCCGCCATCTCGAAGGGGAGAACGAGTACCTGCGCCAGGAGTTCGGGGGGGATCTGGGCGAGAGCCAGCTCCTGGGGCAGAGCCCTGGCATCGCCAAAGTGCTGGAGCAGGTGGCCACGGTGGGCCCCACCGACGTGGCGGTGCTGATCACCGGGGAGTCAGGGACCGGCAAGGAGCTGGTGGCCAGGGCCCTGCACCGGCGCAGCCTGCGCAATCAGCGGCCCCTGATCCGGGTCAACTGCGCCGCGGTGCCCAAGGATCTTTTCGAGAGCGAATTCTTCGGCCACGTGCGCGGGGCCTTCACCGGGGCGGTGCGCGACCGCATGGGCCGCTTCGAGCTGGCCGACGGGGGCACCCTCTTCCTCGACGAGGTGGGGGAGATCCCCCTTGAACTCCAGAGCAAGCTATTGCGGGTCTTGCAGGAGGGGCAGTTCGAGCCGGTGGGCAGCGACCAGACCTGCAGTGTGGACGTGCGCCTCATCGCCGCCACCAACCGCCCCCTGGATGCGGAGATAGCCAGGGGGCGCTTCCGCGAGGACCTCTACTACCGCCTTAGCGTCTTCCCCATCCCCGTGCCCCCCCTGCGGCAGCGCCGGGGCGATGTCCCCCTGCTGGCCCGCCACTTTGCCAGGGCGACGGCCTGCCGGCTGGGCCTGCCCGAACCCACCCTGGGAGAGGGCGACCTGGAGGCCCTCCAGCAGTACGACTGGCCCGGCAATGTGCGCGAACTAGAGCATGTGATCGAGCGGGCCCTGATCATCGCCAGAGGCGGTCCCCTGCGCTTCGAACTGCCAGGCCGGGGTGATCCCCCGCCCTCCTCCCCCTTCCCTGAGCCCCGCAGTGCGCCCGAGTCCCCGGCCAGCCTGGAAGACCTGGAGCGGTGGGAGAGGGAGATCCTCGCCCGGCACCTGGAGCAGAAGAACTGGCGGATCTACGGCCCAGGCGGGGCGGCCGAGAGCCTGGGACTCAAGCCCACCACCCTGGTCTCCAGAATGAAACGTTTCGGCCTGAAGAAGCCCTGGGCTAGGCCCCTCCCTGGCGGCTGATCCGCCAGCACTGGTGGATGCGCGGGTTGCGGGCGAAATCCTCTGGCAGGGTGCGGCGGGACAGGTCCTCGGCCTCCAGCCCGGCCAGGGCGCCCTGGTCCAGCCTGAAGCGGCGGTTGTTGGTCGAGAAGAGCAGCACCCCCTCCGGGTCCAGCAACCTTATCGCCCCCTGGATCAGTTCCCCGTGGTCGCGCTGGATATCGAGGGTCTCCTCCATGCGTTTGGAGTTGGAGAAGGTGGGCGGGTCGAGGAAGATCAGGCCGTAGCGCCGCCCCTCCCGCCGGGCCTGGCCCAGCCATTCGAGGCAGTCGGCCTGCACCAGCTCGTGGCCCCGCTCCAGGCCGTTGAGAGCCAGGTTGCGGCCGGCCCAGTCCAGATAGGTCCGCGACAGATCCACGGTGGTGGTCCCGGTGGCCCCGCCCAGGGCCGCGTGAACCGTGGCCGTGCCGGTGTAGCCAAAGAGGTTGAGGAAGCACCGGCCTTTGACCAGTTCCCCGATCAGGGCCCTGGTCAGGCGGTGGTCGAGGAAGAGGCCGGTGTCGAGGTAGTCGGCGAAATTGACCAGAAAGCGGCAGGGCCCCTCCTGTACTTGGTGAAAGAGACCCGCCTCCCCCAGCTTTCCGTATTGGGCCTTGCCCCGCTGCCGCTGGCGCAGTTTGAAGTAGAGGTGGGCCGGGGGGATCTCCAGCACCTGGGGCAGGAGGGCGAGGGCTTCCTCCCGCCTGGAGGCGGCTTTGGCCGGCTCCACCTCGGCGGGGGCCTGGTACTCCTGGACGTGGGCCCAGGTCGAGTCCCCCCTGTAAACGTCCACGGCTAAGGCGTACTCGGGCAGGTCCGCGTCGTACAGGCGGTAACAGGTGATGCCCTGGCGCCGGGCCCAGCGGCCCAGGGTGCGCAGGTTCTTCTTGAGCCGGTTGCGCAGCATCTCCCCGCCCGGGGTCAGGGGGGGAGGTGGCGGGAGGGTCTGACGGGGGGCCGCATCGAGGTGATAGACCAGGAGCCGGCAGCGCAGCGGGCCATTGTACAGGGTGTAGGACCGGCGGGGCCGCAGGGGGAGGCGCAATTCCGCATTGCCGGCGAAGAGGGCGGCCTGCCAGCCGCCGAAGCGCTCCTTGAGCACCTGGCCCAGTTGCAGGTAGAGCCGGGCCAACTCCCGCTCCTGGCCCAGCCGCTCCCCGTACGGGGGATTGGCCACCACCAGGCCCGGCAGCCCCTGGGGCCCCATCTGGGTAAAGGCCCCCTGCTCGAAGTGGACCCTGCCCTCCAGCCCGGCCCGCGCCGCATTGGCCCTGGCCGCCGCGATGGCCCGGGGGTCGGCGTCGCAGCCCCGGATCGGTGGCAGGCGCTCCAGCCCCGCCGCCCGCAGCGGCCCGGCTTGGGCCAGCAGGGCTTCCCAGTTCTGGGGCTGGTGCCCCTTCCACCCCTGGAACCCCCAGTAACCCCGCCCCCAGCCCGGCGGGCTCTGGGCGGCCATCAGCGCCCCCTCGATGAGCAGGGTGCCCGAACCGCAGAGGGGGTCCAAGAGCCCCCCGCCCCCTCCGGCGATGGCCGGCCAGCCGGCCCGCATAAGGATAGCGGCTGCGAGGTTTTCCTTGAGGGGGGCGGCCAGGCCCTCCTGCCGGTAACCCCGCCGGTGCAGCCTCTCGCCGGCTAGGTTCAGGCTCAGGGTGCCCTCCTCCCCCTCCAGGTGCAGGTGCAGCCGCAGGTCCGGCCGATCCAGGTCCACCGACGGCCGCAGCCCAAACCCTTCCCTGAACTGGTCGGCGACGGCGTCCTTGACCTTGAGGGCGGCAAAGTGGGTGTGGGTGATGGGGGATTTGCCGGCGGTGCAGTCCACGGCCAGGGTGCCCTCCGGGGCCAGGTGCGCCGACCAGTCGATCCGGCCCACCCCCCGGTAGATTTCCTGGGGGTCTGATGCAGGGAAACGGCTCAGTTCCAACAGGATACGGCTGGCACATCTAGACCAAAGGCAGGCCCGGTACCCGGCCTCCAGCTCCCCGTCGAACCACACCCCGGCCCGGTCGGTCTGGACCGGGGCGACCCCCAGCTCCCGCAACTCGGCCGCCAACAGCGGCTCCATGCCGCGCGGGGTGGTGGCAAAGAACCTCAGCGGGCCACCTTCACCGGCTTGCCCTGCCGCGCCGAGCGGTAGGCCGCGTCCGAAAACCGGGCCACCTCCAGGGCGTACCAGGGCTCCGCGTACCCCTTGCCCCCGTTGCGGATCCAACGGAAGAGGGCCGCGTCCGGGTCGTCCTTTTTTATGCGGGGGGGAACCTCCAGGGGCTGGTCGTTGGGCAGCACGGTCTTGACCTGCCACTGGTGCAGGTGGAAGACCAGACAGCCCTTGCTGCCGTGGATGGCAAGGCGCTCGTCGTGCCGGCTGGCGCTGCCAAAGGTGTTGAGGGTGCCCGGGGCCCCGTCTTTGAAGCGCACATTGACCACGGCCTTGATATCCACCGCCTTGCCCTCGTTGTCGATAAAAGCGCTCACCCGCTCGGCCTGCAAACCCGTCACCCACAAGGTGGAGGCCACCAGGTGGCTGCCGGTGTCGAAGAACATCCCCCTGCCCGACAACTCCGGGACCAGGCGCCAGCCCCGCACCCCCTTCCAGTTCTGGGTCACAAAGGCCACCAAGCTTCTAATTTCACCTAAAGCCCCCTTCGCAAACAATTCCCGCGCATAGACCTGCGGAAAGGGGCAATTGCGCTGGTAACGCACCTGGAGGAAGCGCTCGCGGTTGCGGGCCAGTTCGATCAGAGCCCAAGCCTTGGCCGGGGTGATGGTCAGGGGTTTTCCGACCAGCACATGCAGATCCCGCTCCAGGGGTGCCTTGACCTGGGCGTAGTGGGAGGCATGGGGGGAAGTGATGAAGACCGAGTCCAACTGCGCTTTACGCAACTGGCCTTGTGGCCGGTGTAGTAGGGCACCTACTTACCGTACCTAACCATCAGAAGTCGGGCCTGGGTTTCTTCGGTGTCCATCACCGGCACCAGTTCGACCTTGGCGTCCTCGTGCAGCCGGGGCACATGGGCGCCGCGCATATTGCCGCCGCAGCCGATTAACGCGATGCGTATCTTGCTCTTGGCCAACGTAAAATCTCCTATGCGTTGTTTATCCTGAACAAAGTGGTGATCCCCCCGAACATGCCCGGAAAGCGGAAGAGTTCCGGGTCCTGTTGGCGGATGCGGCTGATCACCTCCGGGCTGAGCAGCCCCTGCTGCCTTGCAAAGAGTTCCTCCTCTCTGTCGGTCCCGTACGCCCCCTCCTGCCGGGCCTGGGCCTGGGTCTGGGCCACCTGGGGGTCGCCCTCCACTTTCCGTGCCATGCGCCCGAAAAAGCCCTCCAGGGCAGCCCTGTAGGCGTTGGGATCGGCCTGGGCCAGCGCCCGCACCGCGACAAAGGCTTCCTGGGCTTTGCCCAGCCGGGCCGCGTATTCGTCGGGGGCATGGCCGTCCAGGGTGAAGGGCGCGGCATTACCCATGAGCGGGGTGCGGTCCTGGGTCTGGAAGGCCACCAGCACCCTCCGGCCCGGCCGGGGCCGGGCCCGCAGCCGGACCACACTGCGCGGGCGGATGTGGACCCCTTCCCCCTCGCGCAGCGGGAGTTCCTGAACCCCATTTGAATCCAACACTTCCAGCCACCCCTCCATCAAGTTGAACACTTTAAGATGTTCCAGCGGAAGGTTTTTCACCCCGCACCTGCCAAAGGGCACGCAGGTGGCCCACTCCCCCGGATCTGTTGGCGCCCACGCCGGCTGGCCGCACAGGGCAGCCAACTCCCCGGCCAGGTCCCCGGCTTCCCGGGCTGGGCTAGTTTCCAGGGGCAGCAGGTGGCCGGCCCCAGCCAGCCTCGCCCGGTACGGCACCCCATAACCAAAGAGCCTTGCCCGCAGGGGATCAGCCACGGGCCAGCTCCCCGGCGTTTTCGGCCACCTTGCGCAAGGCCAGGGCGTGCTCCTCGATCAGTTCGGGCCGGAAGCGCTTGAACCAGGGAATCCAGAAGCAGCGCTCCGGCAGGCTCTCGCTGACGGGCAGGCTGCCCTTAGGTTGGCGCAGGTCGCGGTCGCTGTGGGCGATGCGGGTGGGTTTGCCGTGGCCGTACACGTCGGCCTCGTTGAAAACTGGGTGCAGGTGCATCAGGGGGTTGGCGCCGGGGTTACAGGAGGGCACCCCCTCGGCCCGCACTGCCTCGCAGAAACGGGCGATGGGCAGGTGGTCCAACTCCTCGGTCAGGTAGATCCCGTGGGCCGCATACCACCCCCCCATGGTGCTGCCCGAGCCCTTGGGGGGCCGATGGGCGCGGATACCGGGCACCCCTTCGAGCAGGTCCCAGAAGTAATTCATGGCCTGCTGGATCTCCCCCATGCGCTCGCGGTAGTGGCGCAATTGCACCCGCCCCACTGCCGAGGAGAGCTGGTGCATGCGGTACTTGTAACCGCCCAGGGGCATGCCGGCAAACGGCTTGAGGTCGGGATGGGTCAGTTCCGGCCCCCGCTCGTAGTGGCCAAAGGCCGCGGCCCGCTGGTAGATCTCCTCGTCGTCGGTGACCAAAAAGCCGCCCTCCCCGCAGGCCAGGGACTTGCCCGACATAATAGACATGGCCCCCACATGGCCGATGGTTCCCAAGAGCCGGCCCTTATACAGGCCGCCCTGGGCGTGGGAGACGTCCTCGATCACCTTAAGCCCTCGGCGACTGGCGATCTCCATGATCGGGTCCATGTCGGTGGGGTGGCCGCAGTAGTGGACGGCGACGATGGCCTTAGTGCGCGGGGTGATGCGGTGCTCCACATCGGCGGGGTCCAGGGTGAGGGTCTGGGGGTGGGTCTCGCCGAAGACCACCGTCCCCCCCAGGGTGAAGACCTGTAAGACCGAGCCCCAGTAGGTCAGGCTCTGGCAGATTACCTCGTCCCCGGTCCGCACCCCGCAGGCATACATGGCCGCCTGGATGGCCGCAGTGCCGGTGTTGTGGCATAGGGCGTGTTTGAGCCCGAACCACCGGGCCAGGTCCTCCTCGAATTTGCGGGTTACGTCGGTGGCCGACATGGCCCCCCGGCGCAGCACCTCCAGCGCCGCCTCCTCGTCCTCGGGGGTGACGATGGGCCAGGTGAAGGCGTCTCCGGCCTCGCGCTGCACGGCCTTGGGCCCGCCGCGAAGGGCCAGCTTGGTATCTTGGGCTAATAGGGTCATGGGTTTGCTCCTTTTTGGCTAAGGTGTGGGACTGGTCTAGGTCGAGATCTGCGCCTTTAGGGTGGACAGGGCCCCGGTGCACCGGAAGGTCCCCTCCGTGGGCCGGCCCAACTCGTAAGTTGGGCCGGCGGCCAGGGCCACATGACGTTCGGCCACCGTCAGGCCCTGGGCGGGGTCGTACCCGCGCCAGCCCGCCCCCGGCAGGTAGACCTCGGCCCAGGCATGGAGCTGGTGGGCCTCCTCAAGCGGGGCGTCGGCCTGGTACCCGCTGACAAAGCGGGCCGGGAGGCCCTGGCAACGGCAGGCCGCCATGAAGAGGACCGCCAGGTCCCGGCAGGCCCCCTGGCGCTCCAATAAAGTACGCTCTGGGTGCCAGGGATCGCCATCGGCCCGGAAGAGTTGGCCCCAGTGTTGGTGGAGGTGGGTGTTCAGGCTGCGCAGGAAGCGGAGGGTGTCCCCCCCTCCTCCCGGGCCAGGTCCCCGGCCAGGGCCGCCACCTCCCCGCCCGGGGGCTTGTCCAGGTACGGGGCCAGCAGCGGGGCCAGGCAAGGCGGGCAGCGCAGGGGCAGTTGCAGGGCCTGGGGCCCGAGAAAAAAATCAAAGGGATTGGGCCCGCCGTCTCCACCTCCGACTCCACCTCCAGGCCCAGGTGTTCCCCTCGAACCACAGCCGCGTCGCCGCGTTGCCCTCCAGCTCCAGGCAGGGGGAGAGGCCGGCTGGGGCGGGAGAAACCTTTAGGTGGCAACCCGCCAGCCGCTGCGCCGGGGCAGACCGGGGCTGAAAGCGCAGGGTATGGGGTTCAAGGAAGACAGGCCGGTCGCAGCTGAAGCGGGTGGTGTGGCGGATCGAGAATCTCACCTCCATAGCCTCAGGGGGCGGCGGGGCCCGGCGCGAAGATCTCCCCGATCCAGGGGGCCGGTGCCTGGTCCACCAGCAGACGCAACTGCTCCTGCCACCAGTCCGAGGTAGTAATCAGCGCCTCCCGCCCAAAGCAGTGCTCGGCCAGGGTGTAGGAGCCACACCGGTAGCTGACGATGTCGAGGGGAAAGTCCACATCGGTGGCGCTAGTGCGGGTGGCGTCGAAGGCCAGGTAGCCGATCTTGAGAGCCAGCTGCATCGGGGTTTCCCAGCGCAGGGCCCGGTCCAGCAGGGGTTTGCCGTACCCGGTCCCGCCGATGATATGGTACGGGGTACCCTCGCCGATCTCCACCCAGTTGGCCTGGGGGTAGAGCAGGTACAGCTTGTGCTCGCGGTCGTTTTCGAGCTGGCCGCCCACCAGGGCGTGCAGGCTGAAGGGCAGGCCGCTCTCAGCTAGGGCCTGCTTGTTCTCCCTGGCGGCGCGGCGGATCTGCTCGGCAAAGGCGTTGACCGCCTTGTAGAGCTTGTCGTAGCGCCCCCCTCTTCCTCCATCACTTCCTCGAAATAGGTGAGGTCCTTGTCGCGCACCGAGCGCAGGCCCGGGGTCATCACGAACATCGAGTGATGGCCGTTCTGGTGGATGGAGACCTTGCGGGCGGTGCTGTGTTCGGTGCCGGAGGTGATGCGGCTGTCGGCGATGCCGATCAGGCCCTGTGCCACCTTGATGCCCAGACATAAACTCATCGCTGCTCCTGGTTCAGGACCTGGGCCCTGACCGCCGGGCGCAGGGCGAAGAAGGTGGAGAAGACGGCGTTGTCGACGTGGTTGAGCCGGCTCTGGAGGTGGTCGAGGAACTCGTGCAGGCCCCCGGAGATGACCTCCTCGATCTGGGCGTAGCTCAGGGCGGCGCGCAGCCGGCCCAGCTCCTGCTCGGCCTCGTTAGCAAAGGTACCCGCCGCCGAGCCGGTGACGGTGCGCAGGGACTCGTCCGCCCCGATCAGGCAGTGGAGGATGGCGCGGGGGAACTGCCGGTCGAGGATGAGAAAATCGGCAATGCGCTCGGGGGCGATAAGGCCAAAGCGCTTGCGATACATCTCGAAGGCGCTGGCCGAGCGCAGGAGGGCCGCCCACTGCACGTTGTCCACCGGGGTGCCCACGTCCGCCGGGTCGGGCAGCAGGATGAAGTACTTGACGTCGAGGATGCGCGAGGTCTTGTCGACCCGCTCCAAGAACTCGCCCAGCCGGCCGAAGTGCCAGCCCTCGACCCGCGACATGGTGGCGTGGGCGACCCCCGAGTAGAGGTGGCTGGCCATCTTGATCTCGGTGAAGAAGTCGTGCGGGGTCTCCAGGGCCCGCTCCCGCGACGCCCCCCGCACCAAAAGGTAAAAGCGGTTGATCTGCTCCCACATCTCCGAAGAGATGAGCTCCCGCGCTGAGCGGGCATTCTCGCGGGCGTGGGATAGGCAGGAGAGGATGGAGTTGGGGTTCTCAGGGTCGAAGGTGAGGAACTCGATCACCCCCTCCCGAGTGGGCGCCCCGTAGCGCCGGGCGAAGTCCTCGTGGTCCCCGCTCACCAGCACCAGGGGCCCCCACTGCTCCCCGGCGGGGGCGGCCTGGTCGAGGACCAGGTGCAGGTTGGTGTGGATGAAGCGGGCGACGTTCTCAGCCCTTTCGAGGTAGCGGTTCATCCAGTTAGATGGCTTCTGCGACCCGGTTCAGCAACGGTCAGGCTCCCGGCAGTGCGCCCGGGTGCAGCACCCAGGTGTCCTTGCTGCCCCCGCCCCGGGAGGAATTGACCACCAGGGAGCCGGGCTGCAGGGCCACCCGAGTCAGACCGCCGGGCACGATGTAGCTTTGGCGGCCGCAGAGGACAAAGGGTCTCAGGTCTACCTGCCGGCCTTCGTAGTGGTCCTCCACCAGCACCGGCACCCGCGACAGGGCGAGGGTGGGCTGGGCGATGTAGTTGCGGGGATTGGCGTGAATGCGGCCGGCAAAATCGCGCCGTTCCTCGGCGGTGGATTGCGGGCCGATCAGCATCGCGTACCCCCCCGATTCGTTGGCCGCCTTGACCACCAAGTCGTCGAGGTGCTCCAGCACAAACGCCCGCTCCCCATCGTCCCAGCAGACGTAGGTGGGCACGTTGGGCAGCAGGATCTCCTCGCCCAGATAATACCTGATGATCTTGGGCCACATAGGCGTAGACCACCTTGTCGTCGGCCACCCCGGTGCCGGGGGCGTTGGCGATGGCCGCCCGGCCGGCCTGGTACACCTCCATAAGGCCAGGCACCCCCACCGTGGAGACGGGCCGGAAGACCTGGGGGTCGAGGAAATCGTCGTCGATGCGGCGGTAGATCACGTCCACCCGCTCGAAGCCCCGGGTGGTGCGCATACACACGGAGCCCTCCACCACCACTAGGTCGCGGCCCTCCACCAGCTCGATGCCTATCTGCTGGGCCAGGAAGGAGTGCTCGAAATACGCCGAGTTGTAGCTCCCCGGGGTAAGCAACACCACGGTGGGATCGGCCACGTACGCGGGGGCCAAGCTCTGGAGGGTAGCGAGGAGCCGGCCTGGATAGTCCTCCAGCAGCCGCACCCCCAAAGCCTCAAAGACCTGGGGGAAGGTCCTCTTGAGAATGCGGCGGTTCTCCAGCACGTAGGAAACCCCCGAAGGGCAGCGCAAGTTGTCCTCCAGCACATAGAAGTTCCCGTCCCGGTCACGCACCAGGTCGATGCCGGCGATATGGCACCACAGCCCCAGGGGCGGCTTGAACCCGGCGCAGGCCGCCAGGTAGCCCTTGGCGGTGGCCAGACGTGGCCGGGGATCCCCCCGTCGCGGACAGTGGCCTGCTGTTGGTACACGTCGTCGATGAAGAGGTTGAGGGCACGGATGCGCTGCTCCAGCCCCCGCTCGACCCGCTCCCATTCGGCGGCCTCGACGATGCGCGGGATGACGTCGAAGGGCCAGAACTTCTCAATGCCCGCCTCGCTGCCGTGCACGTTGAAGGTGATGCCCTTGTTGAGGAAGGCCCGCTCCGCCGCCTGCTGCCGGGGCTGTCCCGGGGCGGCGAAGATTTCGTCGTAGAAACTCCCCGGATCGTAGGTGTCGAAGCGCATCGCTCTTACCAGTCTATAGCAGTGCCGTCGTCAGGGTGATAGGTCTCGGGGTTCCGCCAGTCGTGGCCGATCTTGTCGGCCATCAGTTCCTCGTCCAGTTCGATGCCCAGCCCTGGGGCGGTGGGCAGGTCCACGTACCCGTCCTTGATCACGAAAGGCACTTTGAGGTACCCCACCCCCATGCTGGCGTGCTCCTGCACCAGGAAGTTGGGGATGGAGGCGTCGAGCTGGATGCAGGAGGCCAGAGCGATGGGCCCCAGGGGGCAGTGCGGGGCGATGGCGGCGTACTGGCTCTCAGCCATGCCGGCGATGAGCCGCCCCTCGAAGATGCCCCCCGCGTGGGAGATGTCGGGCTGGAGGATGGTGGCCGCCCGCTTTTCGAGCACCTCGCGAAAGCCCCACTTCGTGAAGATGCGCTCACCCGTAGCAATGGGGATATGGGTTTTGCGGGCCAGCTCGGCCATGCCCTCCACGTCCTGGCACTGAATGGGCTCTTCGAAGAAGAGGGGCTGGTAGGGTTCAAGGGCCTTGATCAGCAGACCGGCGGTCTGGGGCGAGATGGCCCCGTGGAAGTCGATGGCGATGTCCAGCTCCTTGCCCCCGGCCTCGCGCATGGCCGCGAAGGTCTCCACCGCCCGGTCCACGAAGGCCATGTTCTCGACGATGCGGGCCTGCCGGCCCCCCGCCGGGCCGGTCTTGATGGCGGTGAACCCCTCCGCCACGGCCTTCTTCACCGCCTCGACCGCGGCCTGGGGGGTGCCCCCGCCGCAGCCGCGGTACATCCGGATGCGGTCGCGCAGAGGACCGCCCAACATCTGGTACACCGGCATCCCGGCCACCTTTCCGGCCAGGTCCCAAAGGGCCTGCTCCACCCCCGACAGGGCGCTGGTGAGGATAGGGCCGCCCCGGTAGAAGGCATGTTTGTACATGGCCTGCCAGTGGTGCATCACCCTGCGGGGGTCCTTGCCCAACAGATAGGGCTCCAGCTCGGCCACGGCCTGGGCGCAGGTTAGGGCCCGGCCCTCCAGGATGGGCTCGCCCAGGCCCACCAGCCCCTCGTCGGTGTGGATCTTAAGAAAGAGCCATCGCGGCTTGACCAGGAAGGTCTCCAGCTTGGTGATCTTCATCCTTATCCCTTTCATTGTATGGATGCCGACCCTCTCTATTATGGCGAATTTGCCCCCTTCAGCAAAAGGCCCCTTTGCGCCTCTTAGTCAATCCCGCTTGACAACCAGGAGCGACGATTTTAATCTTCGAATTATAAGCCAATTTATTACAATGATTTGCCCCACAATCAGCCCAGAGTTGCTGCGCCTTGTACCAGGCGCACTGGGGTCTGAAGGAAGAATGCTTCGAGAACACCCCTGACCCCCGCTTCCTCTCTAAATCCCCGGCCATCGGCGAGATTTACGCCTACCTGCTCTACGCCCCAGAGGGCGACCGGGGCGCGGTGCTGCGGGCAGGCGAGTCGGGCTGCGCCAAGACCCTGATGGCCCGGGCCCTAATCCAGGACTTCAGCCCCGAGCACACCGAGCTGGCCCTCCTCACCAACCCCTGCCGCACCCCCGAGGTGTTGCTGGGCGAGGTGCTGCTGCAACTGGGGGTCGAAGCCCTGTAGCTCAGCCGCGCTCAGCGCCTGCACCGGCTCAACGAGGCCCTATACGCCAAATTCTCCGTGGGCAAGGACACGGTGGTGGTCACCGACGAGGGGCAGTTGCTCCACGACCCACCAGGGATCTTTGAGGAGCTGCGCCTCTTGCTCAATTTTCAGCTCAACGACGCCTTCTTACGGACCCTCTTCCTGGTGGGCCAGCCCGCCCTGGCCGAACGGGTGCGGCAACAGCCACAACTCGACGAGCGCCTCTCCGCCCGCGGGGTGATGCAGGCCCTGGAGAAGGAGGAGATCGGCGCCTACATCTGCCACCGCCTCAAGGTGGCCGGCCGCCGGAACCCATCTTCTTGCAGGGCGCCGTGGAACTGAGCACCCAGGACTCGGGGGGGGCGCCGCGCAAGCTCAACCACATCTGCGACATCTGCCTGGTCCTCGGCTATAGCCGCCAGTCCCAGCACGTAGACGAGGAACTGACCTACCGCCTCATCCTTTACGAGCAGGACAGCCGTGTTTAGGGGAGATTAGCATGGCCTTTTAACCACGCTAAATGCTGCGCTCCTCCCAGCAGGTGCGCAGTGCGCCGGTGGTCCGGGAGCGCCCCTCCGAGGCCCCTGGCGAGGCCCCTGCCGATCCGGGCCAGGACTCCCCGTTCTTCGCCGCGGTGCCCATGCCCGAGGAAGCGCGCCCGGCCCCGACACCCCCTGCTCCCTCCTCGGCCGCTCAAAGCCAGGCCCCCCCACCCGCCCCGGCCTAGGCACAGCCCCAGCGCGGCGGCCCGGCCCCCTAACTGGTCAACGCTCCACCCCCCCAGGTGGACGAAGAGACCACCCGCGACCTTTCCAACAACTTCCTCGCCGCCGGCAACACTCCCCTGGTCATCGACGTTCTGGTAAAAGCAGTCAAGGACGCCCTGAAAAATTTTGCCAACAGCGACCAGTTGC